>JABNAD010000062.1_pt1 | contig 100343 bp, 88 predicted proteins | sample 7240381 | NCBI WGS metagenome assembly JABNAD01 (sample SAMN11332834, study PRJNA596920) | anaerobic digester metagenome | biome: digested sludge; isolation source: digested sewage sludge-derived enrichment culture grown on H2/CO2 | place: Germany: Goettingen | reverse complement strand
AGGGGGAGCCATGAAAATACTTGTTGTCGATGATGACCGGCTGGTCTGTGCATCACTAAAAACCATTATTGAAGCTCAGGGGGATATTGAAGTGATTGGAATCGGGCACAATGGCGAAGAAGCGATTGCCTTATACCGTAAGCTTAAACCGGATGTGCTGCTGATGGATATCCGGATGGAGGTGAAAACCGGGCTGGAAGCCGCTGCGGCCATCCTGGCCATTGATCAAACGGCCCGAATTTTATTTTTAACTACTTTTTTAGATGATGAATATATTATCAAAGCGCTTAAACTGGGAGCAAAAGGGTATATCATCAAACAGGATTTTGAAAGCATTGTACCTGCCCTAAGAGCAGTAGAGATCGGTCAAAGTGTCTTTGGCCAGGATATTGTGACCAAGATTCCGGGACTGATTAATCAGCAAGAACCCCGGTCGGTAGATTATTTTGATCTGAGTGAGAAGGAACGGGAACTGCTCGACCGGGTGGCCCAGGGGCTTAGTAACCGGGAAATTGCCGAGAGCCTGTATTTAAGTGAAGGAACCGTGCGAAACCGCATTAGCGTGATTTTGGAAAAACTGAATCTCCGGGATCGGACTCAGTTGGCCATCTTTTTCTACAAAAACCTGAACTGAGGTTTTAGCAGTTAAAAGCAAAAAAAGCCATCGCTGATGTTGGGGATAATCTCTTTACGATGAAAGAAGATGAAACCATGAAAAAGATAAGAACTGGAATGTGGATGATGCTGCTCGGATTGATGCTAATGATTTCCTTGTCGGCTTGTGTCAACGCAGTGGAAACAAAGCCGCAGGCTGTGACTTTCCAGAGCAGTTACCAAACCCATATCCAGAATGTCGGCTGGCAGGAATGGCAGTCGGATGCTGGCGTCAGCGGAACGACCGGCCGCTCACTACGCCTGGAAGGGATCAGATTAAAAATCAACGATCACCCTAATTTAGGAATTACCTACCAAACCCATGTTCAGAATATCGGCTGGCAGAACTGGGTTGATGACGGTGCCGAGGCTGGGACGACAGGCCGGTCATTACGGATGGAAGCAGTCCGCATCAAACTCACTGGTTCTGAAGCGGAGAAATTTGACGTGTATTATCAGGCGCATGTTCAGAATCAGGGCTGGCAACAATGGGTTAAAAACGGTGAGTTAGCAGGAACCGAAGGGCTTTCCTATCGGATGGAAGCGATCCGGATGGTGATCACCCCCAAAGGAGCAGCCCCGCCGGACGACACAACTGCTTTTAAAAACGTAATCGTGCTGATTTCAGATGGATGCGGTGCCAACCATATTCTAGCTACCGACTATTTCACCGGTGGTCAGGGCGGAATCCAGGTATATGAGAACTTTCCAACCCAGTATTTTATGAGTACCTACTCGACCGGAAAAATCGAATCTGCAGATGATGCCCGTTATACCTATGATCCAGCCACGATTTGGAGCAGTTTTGATGAGCTGAAAAACAGGCCGACGGATTCCGCCGCTTCTGCCACCGCCATGGCCACTGGTACTAAAACCTATAATGGCGCGGTCGGAGTCGATCCCAATCAGAATAATTTACGTAATCTGACTGAAGATTTTGAAGCAAACGGAAAATCCACCGGAGTGGTCACCTCAGTGGAACTCAGTCATGCCACCCCGGCAGCTTTTGTGGCGCATGACACGGATCGCAGTAATTACAGTGGGATTGCCAATGAAATGATCAGAGACAGTAGGATTGATGTGATCATGGGCGCCGGAAATCCTTTATATAATGATGACAGCGTTAAACGTAGCAGCATTGAAGCCGAGCATTATCAATTTGTTGGAGGTCAGGAAACCTGGGCGGCTCTGGAGGCGGGAGCCTTGGGCAATGATGCTGATGGTGATGGCGATCCTGACTCATGGCAGCTGATCCAGACCAAGGCCGATTTTGAAGCCCTCCAGAGCGGAGCCGCACCGGATCGGGTGATCGGCGTGCCACCGGTTTATACGACCCTGCAGTATGGCCGGACTGGCGATGTTAATGCCCAGCCTTTTGCGGTTGCGTTGAATAATCAGGTGCCCTCGCTGGCGACAATGGCCCGGGCTTCCCTTAATGTACTGGACAATAACGAGGAGGGATTTTTCCTGATGATTGAAGGCGGCGCTGTTGATTGGGCCGCCAGTAAGAATCAGAGTGGTCGAATGATTGAAGAAGAAACTGCGTTTAACCAGGCCGTTGCCGCGGTGTGTGACTGGGTGGAAGGTAACAGCAGTTGGTCAGAAACCCTGGTGATTGTCACCAGTGATCACGAAACCGGCTATTTAACAGGCAGTAGTGGTATTTATAATGAGGTGGTCAATAATGGAAAAGGGGTCATGCCGACGATGGTCTGGAACAGCCAAAGCCATACGAATCAGCTGGTGCCTATTTTTGCCAAAGGGCCGGGTTCCGATTTGTTTAGAAAATATGCTGTGGGTTCCGACCCGGTTCGGGGTGCCTATATCAATAACACCGATATTCCCAGGGTGATCCGGGAATTACTAAAATAACAAAAATACCTGTTACGCAGCATATAATAATGCGGTAACAGGTATTTTTCAAGTTCGTTTAGATAGGCCATCAGGCCAAGCGGTAAGGGCCCAGAACGGTGTTAAGAATCGCAGTCAACTGCTCAGGTAAAATACCGAAGACAATCGCCACCCCTTCCACCTGACAGCGACGGCTGTCGTTGTAATGCCAATCGGATTTTTCTTCGGTGAGGGAAATCATACAGCTTTGACCTTCGGCAGTCAGATTGGCCTTGATATGGCCGATGATCCCCCCCCGTTCAGTAATTTGGGCGGCGATTTTTTTAAGCGCCGCATCCAGGGTGGTTACTGCTTCTTCAAAGCTCAACTCAATCGTTAAGCGATATGAGCCAACCAGGCTGGCATCATGGGTTTTTACCGTAATCGCTTGAGGGTTGTGTTGATGGCGCTCAGGTTGATGGGCGGGCGCAGCATGGTGATGGTCACCATGACAACCACAATTTTCGTCATGACGATGGTGAGGTTGTTGGCTATTCATTGATTGGTGCCTCCTGTTCGGTATTCAAGATGGTTCCCCAAATGACCGGGTCAATCGGCTGGGCGGCGCTGATTCTGAAGCATTTGGCGTGGTCGTTAAAGGATCGGATGGAAGTCTCCACTTCGGACAAGGTCTGGTCGTCGACCAGATCGATCTTATTGATCAGAATCACATCAGCAGCTTCCAGTTGCCCTTCCAGGAGCATCTCCATAGGCTGCAGCAGCCGCAACCAGCGTTTGGCATCGGTGATACAGGTGACCTGAACCGTAAGTTCTGGCAGCGACTGGTTGATGGTCTGGCGGATGTTATCGGGAAAGGCCACGCCAGTCGTTTCCATGATTATCAGCTCGGGATTGAAATCGGTTCTGATCCGATGCAGATTCAGAATCAGTTCTCCGGACATGGTACAGCAGACGCAGCCTGAAAATAGATTGGTTACCTGGTAGCCGTTTTTTTTGAGTAAGCTGTCATCAACACTGACCTCACCGATTTCATTTTCCAGAATGACCACTCGGGTCGTATTGGAAGGCTGATTCCCGATCAGATGGCCAGCCAGCTGCAATAAAACGCTGGTTTTTCCGGAACCCAGAAATCCCCCTAAGATAATAATGTTCATATTAATTGTAAACTGTTTTGCTCAGACGATTTGCTTCATCGACGATCCAGCCGTTGACTTCCTGAACCTTGGGGTCAAAATAATCCAGCGAGGTCAGCATCCCATTGAAGATAAAACCGCCGTTGGGTGCAAGTCGATCAAAGGTGTTCCGAACCGCTTCCCGGACTTCTTCTTCATCGACCACTGGCCAGGTGCTGGGCATTCTAAATTCAAAACCGCCGTTGATTGCCAGCTTGGCGCCATATTTTTGTTTTACTCCCACCAGATCATTTTCAACCTGAGCCGGATCCCAAACGTTGACCCCGATGTCCACCATTGAGGGGATCAAATCTTCGCAGCGACCGCAATTATGGTAAAAAATTGGAATATTTTCGTCTCTGACCAGATCCAGACATTTTTTATAACGCGGTACAAAGATCTCTTCAAATAATTTGGGCGAAATAAAGGGGTTGAGTTTTGAAGCGGTATCATCGAGCAGGTAATAGCCTTCCGGTTTATAAAAGTGAAGCAGATTTTTGGTGATATAGAGGGAGTGTTCCAGCATGTAGTCAAGCAGCTCTTCAACTTCTTCCTGTTCTTCATAGATGGCGCAAAGCCCCTCAGTAAAGCCCATAAACCCGATGAACTGCTGAAATAAGTCAGCAAATCCACTGAGAACAAAGGCTGTTTGGTCAGGATCCTGAACGTATTTTTTACGGTCATCCCGTGCTGCTGCTTCCCAGTCAAAGCCGGTATAGTCCGGAGCTTTGATCACATCCCGCCATTTAGTCACATCGGTCAAAATAAAGTCATTGGGTTTTGGCAGGGCGGCAAAATTAATTTCTTCACCGGTTACAAAGGTGACGCCCCAAGGGTCGACACCGCCCCCAGGCCCCCGAAAACTGCCTAAAATACAGGGGTCGGCCATGGTAAGAAGCGGTGCATTAGGACCGAAATAAGATGAAACCGGCACATATTCCGGCATTTCGCCCCGGGCTACCCGCAAAAAATTTTCCTTCTGAGTTAAATGAGCTGTCATGCTTGTCCTCCTTAATGGTTAAATTATAAACAAGTTTAATATTCAAATACGGTTTTGTCAACACATTTGTAATAATAAATAAATTTACTATAATATCGTTTTCATAAACGATAGTTGTCCTGATATCATAATAAAATGATGCAATACCTAAAAATATGTGAACTGGTCAGCAAGTAAAAGCTTCTCGGTTAAAAAAAGATCGATTGATGGTGACTGCGATTATTAAATAAATTCAAAATATGTAAGTGAGACAAGTAAGGCAGAGCTTACCGATAAAAGCTGCTTAGTCAATAGGTTTTGTTAATCCGCTAAAAACGCCGTTAGCTGGTTGTGTCTGACTTAAACATAGCATATAATTAAAAAAGTATAAAAATACAAAAAAAGTAGTCAGCGAAATCGGGGAGATCCGATTTTTTATGAAATGAGTGGGAGAGAGGTTGCAATGAGAAGTTCGTCGAACCATTATCAAAACAGGTTCAGGTTGATCGTCAATGTGGTTTTAATTGCTTGGCAATTAGGAATCATCGGATTGGTTATCCTGCAGTTTTCTGAAGATGCAGTGGTTGCCTATTGGATCATTGAAGGGGTGGCTGTTTTTGTGGTGCTTAATATTGTCTATCGCAAAAAGACGGCCGCCTATAAAATTTCATGGATCATTTTTGTGTTGGCATTTCCAGCCGTTGGGATTGTTATTTATTTTATCTGGGGACGGCAGCGGGTTCCCAAAAAATCAAAAAAACGCTGGGATGAAGTGAATCAGCGTACCTTTTTAAGATTGGAACAGAACCAGGCTGTGTTGGAATCGATTGATGACAAGAGCATCAGAAAACAGGTGGAGCTGGTTCATCGGCTGAGTGATCTGCCGGTTTGGCAAAATACCCGAACGACCTATTTGAAGCTGGGCGAGGACATGCATCGGGCGAACCTGGCAGCCATTAAAACGGCTGAAAAATTTATTTTTCTGGAATATTTTATTGTTACCGGTGGTAAAATGTACGATGAACTGATGGCCGCCCTCTATGAAAGAGCGGCGGCCGGGGTAGAAATCCGGATGTTGGTGGACGAGATGGGAAGTCTGTCGACCCTGCCCAAAGATTTTTATCAAAGCTGTGCGGCACACGGGATAAAGAGTATTCCGTATAACCCTTTTTCGCCATCACTGTTTAAGTTTATCAGCTTTCGGGATCACCGCAAGATGACCATAGTTGATGGCCGGGTGGCCATCACCGGTGGCATTAATATCGGTGATGAATACATCAATCAAAAGGTGCGTTTCGGCCATTGGAAGGATATGGCCATTCGGCTCGAAGGGGCGGCGGTTTTTAGCCTCACCACTATGTTTATTAATATGTGGGACTACTCGACCGGGGCGGTTTCGCAACTGGACGACTTCAAGGCGACAGCCGCTCCGGAAACAGGCAATGAATTAGTGATGCCGTTTTGTGATGATCCGATGAACCCCCGAAATCCGGCGGCCAACACCTATATGACAATTTTTGCCAACGCTAAAGAGTATCTTTATTTGACGACCCCTTATCTGATTCTGGATACGGATCTGACGAACTGTATTTTGCTGGCAGCCCGTAGCGGAGTGGATGTGCGCATCATTACCCCGGGTATTCCCGATAAAAAACTGGTTTATGCCACCACCCGGGCATTTTACGGCGATCTGCTGGCTGAAGGAGTGCGGATTTATGAATACACCCCGGGCTTTATTCATGGCAAGGTACTGGTCACCGACGATCAGGTTGCTATCGTTGGCTCCATCAATATGGACTATCGCAGCCTGACCTGGAATTACGAATGCGGTACCTGGGTTTGCAGCTCGCCAACAGTGCAGGAAATCAAGGCGGACTTGCTGGATTGTATCAATGCGAGTCGGGAAGTGCATTATTCGGATTGGGAGCAAACCGCATTTTTAACAAAAGTGGGGCAGGCAGTTTTAAGAATTATGGCACCCTTGATGTAATTGAAAGGATATCAAATGAAAATATGTGCAATTCAAATGCAGGTGATCCTAAAACAGATCGACCTTAATTATCGTAATGCTGAGGGCTTAATTCGTCAGGCTGCAGCCGCTGGGGCAGATGTAGCGGTGTTGCCGGAAATGTGGAGCGGTGGATTTGTTACCGATGATCTGGATGAGCGGTTGGCGGATGGGCAACGGGCGAAAGCGTTTCTGAGCCAATTGGCCGGGGAACTGCAGATTAACATTGTCGGAGGTTCGGTGGCCACGAAAAAAGGCAGTTATTTTTATAATACCGGCTACGTGGTGAATCGGCAGGGAGTAATTATTGCCGATTATGACAAGGCCCACCTGTTTAGTTATGCCGGTGAAGACAAGCGTTTCGGGGCGGGCCAGCAGTTGGTTACCTTTGACCTTGACGGCATTCCCTGCGGGATCATCATCTGTTATGAGATCCGTTTCCCCGAATGGGCCAGAAAACAGGCGCTGGCTGGTACAAAGGTGCTTTTTGTCCCGGCTGAATGGCCCTTACCCCGGGTTCGTCATTGGCGGGTTCTGAATCAGGCCCGGGCTATCGAAAACCAGTTTTTTGTGGTCGCCGTTAATGGCTGTGGTGCGGCAGTAAAGGATCAACAAAACGCTGGCAACTCGATGATCATTGATCCTCTGGGCAAGCTGCTGGCAGATGCTGGAGCTGATCCGGAAGAAAAATTGATTATCGCCGATGTGGACGTGGCTGAACTGGATCAAACCAGAAAGAGCATGACCGTTTTTAAAGATCGGAGACCTGAATTGTATTAAGAAAGCTTGGATAGTGATATTATACCAAAAAAAGATGCGTTACCTGGTAGCGGATCTTTTTTTATGGCATCAGTAAAACGACACCCATCGTTTAAATCCATGAGTTCAGGGTAAGATGATCATATAAGCAAAGGTTTTACAGAAGACGATGAACAGATCGCGATCAGATTAGTTCATTGAAGAACATGGTAAAGAATTAATTTAGACAATTGCGAAAGTACCGTAAGCGGTGTTTTTAGTTTCGCAAGCACGAATGCGTATTTTTAAAAAAGGAGGCCAAAAATGAACGGGTTAGTAAAACAAGTTTTTTGTGGGCTGATCATTGCTGGTATCTGTGTGTTTCCAATCGGTATTATAGCTAAAGAACAGAATCATGATACTGAATTAATCAAAAACCTGGATTTGGAAGCCAGTGATGAAAACCAGAGCTTAAATGAAGGAACACAACGGTCAGAAATTTCGCTTAACAGCATTCATGCCGGGGATTACTGGTATGATACGATCGTCGGGGGGATCAGGATTGTTGCCTATACGGGAAGCGGTGGTAATGTCGATATCCCAGCTACACTTGATGGTAAAAGTGTGCTGGAAATAGGCAACGATGTATTTAACGGAAACACCAGCTTAACGGGTGTGAACCTGCCTAACAGTGTGACAAGTTTGGGGATGCGTTCGTTTTACAATTGTCCCAATCTGGATTCGGTCTTTTTAGGAAACGGTTTAACAACCATCGGAAATGGTTCGTTCTGGGGTGCCCAGGCGCTGAACAGCATCATTATCCCCAGTTCCGTTACGACCATTGGTTATGCGGCCTTTGCCAATTGCAATGCCCTGACTAAAATTACTATTTTTAACAGTACCCTGACTTTTGATGGACAGGTGTTCGGAACCATTCCCCATCTTACCATCTATGGTTATGCCGAATCGACCGCAGAATCTTATGCGTATGCAAATATGCGACCCTTTATCAGCCTGCCTGCTTCCTATGTGGACGTGTACTATTCCACGCATGTTCAGAATGTCGGCTGGCAGAGTGCCAAAAAAAATGGTGAAATCAGTGGGACGGTTGGCCAGGGCCTGCGCCTGGAAGGAATCAAAATTCTGGTGGATAACAGCGAAGTCAATGTGGCCATTCAGTATCAGACCCATGTTCAGAATATCGGTTGGCAACCAATGGTCAGCAACGGTGACCTTAGTGGAACAACCGGTCTTAGTCTGCGTCTGGAAGGAATCCGGATTGAGCTCGATGGTGTCGATGTGGGTAAATATGATGTTTATTATCGTGTCCATGCCCAGAATTATGGCTGGTTGGACTGGGCTAAAAACGGTGCCAGTGCCGGTACCGAAGGGATGGCACTGCGGTTGGAAGGCATTCAGATCATCGTTGTGCCAAGTGGTTCGGCGGCCCCGGGAGCCACCGTTGTACCGTTTGCCAGCAGCTTGAATTAACAAAACTAAGTCAAAAAAAAGACTTTGGTGAAATGCTGGACTTGAATGCCAACGGCTAACAAAAAAAGATTTCAAATAATTTATTTTTTTTAAATATTTTTGTTATTTATGATAAAAGAGGGTAAAAACAATATCGTAGTGATAACTGTGTAATTTCACACCAGTTGGGGTGTGATGTACACAGAAAACAATTCCATTGAAAGGAGGAATAGTGAAGTGAAAAAAATGTCGAAATTGATGGCTTTGTTGCTGGTTGTGATGATGGTGTTAATGTTAATACCGGTATCAACATTTGCCGCAGAAGAAGTTGTTGAAGAACCAACACTCGTGGTTCTGGAAGTTGAGGGAGCACCAGTTGATGAGGTGCTAAATACCGCAGTAGAAACGCCAGCAGCAGAAACGCCTGCAGTGGAAACGCCAGCGGCGGTTGAACCAGTGGCAGCAGCGCCGGCAGTAGAAACGCCAGCTGCTGAAACCCCAGCTGCTGATGCACCGGTTGTAGCCGTTGCTGAAGCACCAGTAATCGAAACTGCAGCAGATGAAGGAACCATTGAGGTAAAAGCAGTTCCAGCACTCGGTTTATGGAGAGATGCAACAACCTTTATTGATGTACTCCTGAACACCGTTGGTACTGACTACTCTTATGATGCAATAACCAACGCCTTAACCTTAAACGGTTTTGTTGGCAAACAGGTTGTTGCAGCTGATATGGGTAGCAATTTTGCCATGATCCTCAAAGGTGAAAACCTTGTTGTGAATCCGGATGGCTGTGCAGTTGAAGTTGTCGGAAACCTGACCATGGGCGGACCTGGCGAACTGACGGCAGTCGGCGAATATTCAGCAATTCATGTCATGGACGGCGATCTCGTGCTTAATGATGGTGATTATGAATTAACCGCTTTAACAAGTGACAATACCCATAATGCCTATGGTATACTTGTTGACAATGGCGATTTAATCATCAATGACGGATGGCTTGATGCAACGGCAGTCCATACTGGAACCGGCGGAGCCTATGGTCTCTGGGCAGACAATGACCTGGTAATCAACGGCGGCGACGTCGATGTCATTACTGATTCAGTTAGTGGCCAGAGCATGGGTATTGGCGCTGGCGATGACGCCATCGTTAAAGGCGGATACACAACTGTTAAATCAACCACCGAAACTGGTGTAGCAACTGCATTATATGCAGCTAGCTGGGTTGTAATCCGAGATGGTATTCTGGATCTTTGTACCTCTGGTGGTGTTAATCCGTTAGCTATCTATGGCGGCGAAGGTGTTTGGATCAGTCCTTGCTATGGTGATGTCGATCTGACCGCATCCTGTTTGTATCTGGAACCATATCTCTGTTACCAGAAATCATCTTCTAACCCAAAAACTGGTACTCAAGACATGGGTCAGGATGCATTAATGGCTACTATGGGATTATTAGCACTGATGGGTATGGCTTATCTGATCAGCAAAAAAGAAATCAAAGCATAAATACACACACTATTCACAAAAAAGCAGTACAGTAGACGAAAACCATTGGTTTTAGCTGACTTTACTGGTTGTTAAAAATGAACTCCGATTACTGACCGACGCATCGCGAAACGGTCAATAAAAGGAGTTCTTTTTAAGTGATCCATCTAAAAAGAGCGCAATCGAGATTATTTTATGTGAGTTGATAAAATATTTCATTGACATCGATTACCGAGGTCGATAAGATTAATAAGAGAAACTGGTGATAAATTTGTAAAAAATTTAAATATTTAGTTAAGAGGGTTATCAATGGATGCAAATGATCGAACAAAAGAACGGTTGGCTCAGGGGATTAAAACGCTAATGGTTACAAAGCCTTTAGATAAAATAACCGTTAAAGAAATTGTTGATCAATGTGAATTAACAAGACAGACGTTTTATCGTTATTTTCAGGATAAATATGATTTGGTTAATTGGTATTTTGATAAATTGGCGCAACAATCAATTAAGCAGATGGGGGTCAGTCTCACGCTGGAAGAAGGTTTAACCCGTAAATTTGCCTTTGTCCGGGCGGAGAAAGATTTTTTTACAGCGGCATTTAAATCCAGTGACTGCAATTCGATCTTTGATTATGATTTAAAGCTGATAACCGATTACTATACCAATCGGATTGTTCAAAAAACGGGAAAGCCCCTGGAAATGGATGATCAATTCCTACTGGACATGTACTGTCAGGGATCCATGGATATGACCTTTAAATGGGTGACCGAGGGGATGGTCATGGAGCCAGCTGAATTTGCTAAATTACTGATTGAGGCAATTCCGGAAAAGCTCAGACATTACTTGTTGTTTTTGTAGATTAATATTTTTATACCAATCGTTATCTGATAACAGCAGCTCTGTTATCAGATAACGATTGTTTTTTTGTTGGCAGAAAAAAGTGACACATTTTATTAACTGTCACTTATGTGACAGTTAGAGAGCTATGTCAATTGAATCACATCAAAAATTTGATAAAATGATAAAGAAATGTAACTGTTTACAGTCGAAAAAATTTGGAGGTACCCAAAATGGCAAGAACCTATTATTTTCCACCAGTCGTAATTATGGAACCCGGTGCAATCGAACTCATTGCCCCGGAAATCAAACGGATGAATGTCAAAAAAGCATTAGTTGTAACCGATCAGGTGCTCATCGATGCTGGAATTGTCCAGGAAGTACTCAATGTGTTAGATAATGCTGAAGTGGCATATGCCATGTTTTCTGATGTTAAACCAAACCCGACAGTTACCAATGTCAACGCCGGTCTTCAGGCCTTGCAAGATAACGAATGCGATTTTGTAATCAGCATCGGTGGCGGATCACCCCAGGATACGGCCAAGGGAATTGCCATTTTAGCTACTAATCCCGGGGATCTGCGGGATTATGAAGGTGTTGGCAAAACCGCCAATAAATCATTACCAATCGTAGCGATCAATACAACGGCGGGAACCGCCAGTGAAGCAACGATTAATTATGTTATCACTGATGAAGATCGTAAACTGAAAATGGTTATTGTCGATCCAAACTGCCTGGCCACAGTGGCGGTTAATGACCCCAATTTAATGGTAAAAATGCCAAAATCATTAACAGCAGCCACCGGGATGGATGCCTTGACCCATGCCGTTGAAGGCTATACCACCGCCGGAGCTTCCCGGTTTACTGATTTATTCAACTTAGAAGCGATCAAAGCGATCGCTGGTAGTTTAAGAGAAGCGGTTGCCAACGGAGAAAATGTGGCGGCCCGGGATGATATGGCTTATGGACAATTTGTCACCGGTATGGGCTTCTCGAACGGCGGCTTGGGAATCGTTCATTCCATGGCTCACCAGCTGGGTGGTTTTTATGATCTGCCTCACGGCGTCTGCAATGCCATTTTGCTTCCTCATGTTGCAGCCTTCAATGCTGATGCGGTGGGTGATCGTTTAAAAGCGGTGGCAGAAGCAATGGGCGTTGATACAGCGCACAAAAGCAAAGAAGCAATTAACGAACTGGCCATTGAAGCCATCAAACAATTGTCTAAAGATGTTGGCATTCCCTCTGGACTGGCAGAAATCGGCGTTAAAGAAGAAGATTTCAGTGAATTGGCTGACCTGGCTCTGGCTGATATCTGTACCGGTGGAAATCCCAAATGCCCAACAAAAGATGATGTGATTGCCATTTACAAGGCAGCATTTTAATTTTGGGTATGGAAATCGCCTGATTGAGATAAGCAGAAAATAGACACGATAATAAGTTAAGAGGATTTGTCCGAACCGGGATAGATCCTCTTTTTCAATGAATGGGATCAAAGTTGAACAGATGCAGAAACGGATAAAATTTGAAGAAAATGAAGTGATTGGCAGAAGATCCAGGCATAAATCGCCAGCATTGGGGTATATAAGAATTGTTATGGTTCATAAAAGTTAGCTGAAAGGGTGAAGCCGCATGAATGACGCTATGTATCAATCGATTCTGGAACATGCCCCGATGGGTTATGCTTATCACAAAATTGTCTGTGATGAAGCCGGTAAGCCGTGTGATTATGAGTTTATTGAAGTCAATCCGGCTTTTGAAAAACTGACAGGGCTCTTTGGGGCTAAAATACTTGGGAAACGAATCACAGAGGTTTTGCCAGAAATTGTTAATGACAGCTTTGATTGGATCCGTTTCTATGGTGACATTGCTTTAAATGGTGGCAAAAAAGAGTTTGATCAATATACGGCGGCCCTTAACATTTGGTGTCGGGTCCTTGCATATGCCCCGAAAAAAGGTTTTTTTATTACCCATTTTATCGATATCACGAAGGAAAAGACACAATTGGAGGAATTGAACAATTTCTTTGAATTGAGCCTGGATTTTTTGTGCATTGCTGATATGGATGGATATTTTGTCAAAACAAACAGGGCGTGGGAAGAGGTGTTGGGGTACAGTTGCGAAGAATTGATCCGGACAAAGTATCTGGATTTTGTCCATCCGGATGATGTTCAGGTAACCCGGGAGGTGATGAATCGTCTTAATGAACAGAACCCGGTGGTTAACTTTACCAATCGTTACCGGGCCAAAGATGGAACATATCATTGGATTGAATGGTCTTCCCGGCCCCAGGGAAAGTTGGTTTATGCGGCTGCCCGGGATATTACGGATCGCAAAAAAATCGAACAGCGATTAGAAAGGCGGATGCTGGAGTTGACCAGACCAGCTGAAGATAGCAGCACAATTGACTTTTCTGAATTAATCGATCTGGAGACCATTCAGCGATTGCAGGATCAGTTTTCTGAGGCAACCGGTGTTGCTTCAGTGATCACCCTGACCGATGGCACCCCAATAACCGAACCCTCCAACTTCACCAGGCTTTGTCGGGATATTATTCGCAAGACTGTACGTGGCTGTCAGAATTGTTATAAATCGGATGCGGCAATTGGTGCCTATTCAGTCGACGGGCCCATCATTAAAAGATGTTTAAGTGGTGGTCTGTGGGATGCCGGGGCGGCGATTACGGTGGGTGGTAAACACGTGGCAAATTGGCTGATCGGTCAGGTCCGGGATGAAAACATCAAAGAGTCCCAATTAGTCGCTTATGCCCGGGAAATCGGTGCCGATGAAGATGATGTCTTGCGGGCATTTAGAGAAGTGCCCCGGATGTCCATCCAACGGTTTGAAAAAATTGCAAAATTACTCCATACCATTGCCAATCAGCTGTCAAATATGGCCTTCCAGAATCTGCTTCAAGCCCGCTTTATTAATGAAAAACGGCAAAATGAAAAAGAGATTCTCTATCTCAGCTATCATGATTATTTAACGGGGCTTTATAATCGCCGGTATTATGAACAGGAATTGGCGAGACTGGATAAAAAAGAAAATTTACCATTGACCCTTCTGCTGGGAGATGTTAATGGCTTAAAATTCGTCAACGATACGTTGGGACACTTGATGGGGGATGAGCTGTTAATCAAAACGGCCAGCATTATCAGCCAGGTCTGTCGCAAGGACGATATTGTTGCTAGACTGGGCGGGGATGAATTTATTGTGATCTTACCACGAACAGCGGGTTCGGTCATCGAAATGATGATCGATAAGATCAAAAGCCTAGCGGCAGCGGAAAAAGTCGGTGGATTGGCGGTATCCATCTCTTTTGGCTACGAAACAAAAAATAACGAGGCAGAAGATATCGAAGAAATATTTAAACGGGCGGAAGATGATATGTACCGTCATAAGCAATATGAAAGTACGGCAATACGACCCAGACCCAAATAGTAAACCCACCGCAAAAACGGTGGGTTTACTATTTGGGTCTATTGGTTATTCCGGGTAAAAACGGTCGGTTAAACTTCTAAATGGCGGGGATAGGTATAGTCCTTCTCCATCGGTAAAAAGACATAACCTTCAGCCTGGAGCGTTTCAATAACGATGGGAATGGCATTTCGGCTGGATTCTTTGAGTTCAGCATGGCATAAAACAACCGATACATCGTTTTCCCGACATCCTTCAATAATCATTTGGGCAATGACATCACTTGGCGGTGGATCAGAGCAGCCGTCTCCGGAAGAAACATTCCAGTCGCTGTAATTAAAGCCCCGACTAACGATGCCCTGAACACAGGCCTCATTGGAGTTTGTTGAACCACCTGGAAAACGAAAAACGTGGCTGGTTTCTTTTTGACCCGTTATTGATTTTTGGAACTGATCCAGCTCCTCAACATCGGCAAAAAAGGCTTCCGGATTGCTGTAAAGGCCGTAATCGTGGCTGCTGGTATGATTAGCCAGGGTATGGCCTTCATCGACAATCCGGCGATACATGGCTTTGGCATTGTCATTGTCATGGAGGGTGGTAAAAAAGGTGCCCTTGGCATCATATTCATTGAGTATATCAAGAAGTGCTCCGGTATTTTCGCTGGGGCCATCATCGAAGGTCAGAAAAACAACCTTGATCCCGGCAGTGTCTCCACTCCGAAGTCGAGCTTTTATATCGGCCAGGGGATCATCATCCGTCACCTGGGGTTTGGTTTCCGTTTTGGCATTCTGCTGATTATTACTGATTACGGTTTCTGTTTTGGCAGCATTGGGGTCGGACGAATTAGCAGATGAAGTCTGAAGGATCTGTTTTTGGGTATTAAAGGCTTCGGCCATTTTATTCATTAAAAAAAACAAAGACATGGTAATGATAACGAGAATAATCAGACTCATTGCCGAAAAAATCAGGAAACGGGGTAAATTTTTGATTCGTAATTTTGGGGTGGTTTTCTTTCTCATCGCTACCTCTATTGTTTTAAAATCAGAACATCGGGCAGTCTCGGGGAGGCTAACCCGTCTAAAGTTGATTGTAGCAGAAAACCAACTAAATGTGTAATTTATTTCTTGTTTTTTTAAAAAAAATATTGAATTCACATTGTAACCGCAAAGAGCGATTACTGCAGCATTAGACAAGGCTTAAGAGAATCGGTCAAAACCTTTAAACGGTTTCAAGTTTGAGCTCCTTTTGGCAATTGGGTTGAATTTAAACCGAGCTTGTGATAGGCTATTTTTATTTGAGGAGCAGGCCGATGGATATAATGGTGGTGATCAGCCAGATGTTGGAATTATTTTTGATTTTGGCTTTTGGATATATTGCAGCAAAGAAAAAAGTTGTCAGTGGAAATTTCGGATCACAACTTTCGAATTTTATTTTAAGTATTACGCTGCCATGTATGATGCTGGCCTCGGTGGCAACCATGCCAGCGGATACCAATAATTCGGATGTCATTATGATGTTTATAATTTCCATTCTTTTTTATGTGGTGATGCCATTTATTGCTTATTTGATTGTCCGAATCCTGATGGTGCCAAAAGAAGACCGTTACTTATACATGTATATGACCATTTGGTCTAATGTTGGCTTTATGGGTTTTCCTGTGATCGCATCGATTTTTGGGGAAAGCGCTATTTTTTATGCAACGATCTTTAATCTAATTTTTAATGTCAGCAACTTTACCCTGGGGATTATGCTGATGTCAAAAGAGGGTCGAAATGCGCTGGATGTAAGAAAGTTTTTATCCCCGGGGATGGTGTCATCGATTATTGCAGTTATTATGTTTGCCTGCCATTTTAAATTTCCGGAGCTTCTTAACGATACGTTAAAAACCGTCGGGTCGACGACGACGCCCCTGGCCATGATTGTAATCGGCATTGCTTTATCAGGGATTTCAGTTCGGAGCGTTTTTGCCGAGTTCAGACTGTATCCCTACGTGATTATTAAGCAGGTCTTGTTGCCCTTATTGGCCTGGGTGATTTTAAGAAATGTGATCATAAATCCCTATTTACTGGGAATTGTGATTATCATCATTGCGATGCCGGTGGCAACATCTTCGGTACTTTTTGCCAATCGCTACGAAAACAATGTTGCGCTGGCTACAAAAGGCGTTTTTATCACGACCCTGGCTTCGGTTGTTACGATTCCAATGATCGCATTTCTGTTAATGTGAACGATCGGTACAGATTCCCGATAATCTTTCTTCAAGCTTTGAAATTAAATGCGAGTAAGAGTTTGTTATTGTATGGTTGTTCAAGAAAAGGCTATATTTATACGAAAAAATGTGCTAGAATTATCATTAATTTAGTGAAAACTAAAAATAGTTATCACAGGAAAGCGGAGAAAACGAAATGATCGAATTAGCAGAAGTATTGGATCTGGCCGATAAAAGTGGATTTACGAGAGCAGCCAAACTTGAGGTTTCCACCATTGATTTAAACCCCGAAGTCAGACAAATGTGTGCCGATAATAAGTGTCAGATCTATGATACCAATTGGGCATGTCCACCGGGATGCGGAACATTGGAAGAATGTGGAACAAAGGTAAAAAATTACAAGCATGGCGTGATTGTTCAAACCACCGGCGAATTAGAAGACAGTTTTGATTTTGAAGGGATGGAAGAGATCAAGAACAAGCACAATGCCAGCTTTGATCGGCTGGTTGAAGCCCTGTTTGAAAAAAAAGCGGATATGCTTCCACTGGGCGATGGATGTTGTTCACTGTGTCAAAAATGTACCTATCCAGAAGATGCCTGCCGCTTTCCCGAGAAAGCCTTCTCATCCATGGAAGCCTTTGGAATTCTTGTTAGTGACTTGTGTAAACTAAATCAGCTTGAATATTACTATGGCCCTAATACCCTAACCTATGTTGGGTGTGTATTATTTAACTAGTCAGTTTGCCACGGAACCCTTTTAACAGATAGCAAATATGATCTCCCTTTCCGTCTGGCTGTAAGCGCCAACCCGGAAAGGGAGATTTTTTATATTAACTTAATAGTCGGAAAAAACGGAGACTGATTTGATTTGTAAATAGCTATGATTTCCTAATTAGTAAAAGCGCTTGATTTTATAAATAACTGTTGACATAAACATTAAATTGATTTAAAATTGTCTCAGTTGCGAAAGTGATTAAATCAGGCAGCCAACGAGTGCTGTAAAAAAGAATGGCACAAAAGTGATCCAGTCAAGCGATGTAATCGCTATCACATTCCCGAAATAACGGCTATTTGAGAACTTAACAGTTGTAAAACTAGCATCAGTCGTTACGTCATCGTATCAGAAATTAGGGATTACACGCACACACGTGGAATCGTTAATATAACCGATATCATCCAGATATCATAAATCGATTTTAAAATTGGAGGAAAAAATGTCAAAAATCGAAGAAGTAAAAGCAAAGGTTGAAGCTGGAAAGTCAAAGCTGGTTCCGGTATTGGTTCAGGAAGCCCTAGATGAAGGCAGTGCACCGGCAGAAATTCTTCAGGCCATGGTGGATTCAATGGGTGTGGTCGGGGATAAATTCTCATCCGGGGAAATCTTTGTACCGGAAATGCTGATTGCCGCTAAAGCCATGTCTAAAGGTGTAGAAGTGTTAAAACCGCTGATGGCTGGTGACGGTTCAGCTTCGCTGGGTACTTGTGTTATCGGAACGGTGGCTGGTGATCTTCATGATATCGGTAAAAACCTGGTTTCGATGATGATTGAAAGTGCCGGTTTTGATATGGTCGATCTGGGCGTTGACGTCCCGGCTGATACCTTTGTTCAAGCAGTAAAGGATAATGCAAATGTCAAGCTGGTAGCCTGTTCCGGTCTGCTGACGACGACCATGCCAGCCTTGAAAGAAGCGGTTCAGACGATTAAAACGGCGTATCCGGATTTAAAAGTAATCGTTGGTGGGGCGCCAGTTACGCCAGAGTACGCAACTGAAGTTGGTGCTGATGGCTATGCTCCTGATGCCGGAAGTGCGGCAGTTAAAGCCAAAGAATTGGTAACCGCATAACAGTATCGGTTTAAAAGAACAAGCGGGCGTTGCTCAAGGCAGGTTCACAACGATCCATATAATTTTAGGAGGTATTAGAATGCTGACAAAAAGACAGAATTTACTGGAAACCATTAAAGGTGGAAATCCCGATCGCTTTGTAAAACAATATGAGTTTATGAATTTGATTATGGAAGCGCCCATCGGAGCCATGTGCGGGCCGGGACAGACAATAAAAAATGGCTGGGGAATTACCTTTACCTGGCCGGAAGGTCAATTGGGTGGTTTTCCGATTCATGATGATGCGCACAAGGTTTTAAAAGATATCACCGATTGGCGCAGTCAGGTAAAAGCACCAGCGGTGGAAACGTCAGATGAAGCCTGGGCAGCAGCGGTTGCTCACGCGAATGCCGTCGATCGCAATGAAGAGTTTGTAACTGCCTTTGTAGCACCGGGAATCTTCGAAATGACCCATCATCTGATGAGCATGGAAGATGCGCTAATGGCTCTGTATGAAGAACCCGAAGCGATGCATGATCTGATTGATTATCTGGTTGAGTATGAACTGGCTTATGCCAAAGAAATGGTTAGCCGTCTCCATCCCGATTGTATTTTCCATCATGATGACTGGGGTAGCCAACGTTCTTCGTTTGTATCACCGGAAATGTTTGAGGAGTTCTTTGTTCCGGCTTATAAAAAAATCTATGGTTTTTACAAGGATAACGGGGTAGAGTTGATTGTTCATCATAGCGATTCCTATGCCGCCAACCTGGTTCCAGCGATGATTGAAATGGGAATCGACATTTGGCAGGGGGTCATGACAACCAATAACGTACCCGAACTGATCAAAAAATATGGTGGTCAAATTTCGTTTATGGGTGATATTGACAGTGGTGTCATTGACTTCCCAGGTTGGACACCAGAGATTGTCTTTGAAAAAACAAAGGAAGCCTGCGAACGATGTGGTAAACTCTACTTTATTCCCGGGGCCAGCCATGGTTTGAATTTTGGCTGCTTCCCAGGTGTTTATGAATCAAACGATGAAGCCATTGATAAAATGAGCGCCTTAATGTTTTAAGAAAAACGACTCAAAAATAGAACTAAAAAACCCGCTGAGAATTTTTATTGATTCTCAGCGGGTTTTGAATTTTACTTAAAGGTAGCCGTGGGATTGCCGTTCTCAATTTTTAAGGTAATTTCGGAAACTGAGAACAAATCAATGTTCGACCACTCAACGGTGGTGCCTGCCGAATCGGCAACCATCAGATCCCAGTATTGTTCTTCAACCTCGGTATCAAAAACAATGTCGGTTGAGCTTCCGGTTGGCAGCGTATCAGTAGTCAGGAGATCATCACCCCAGCTGGCTTCACCAGTGGGAGAAACATAGATTGCGTAAATCTCGATCCCGGTGTCATTAACAATGGTAAAATCCTGAGAATAAACGGTGGCATCATCGGAATCATCAGAAGATGATGAACCGCTACAGCCGGTAAAAATAAACAGCGACAGAGCAAAAACCATTAGGATACTGAAAAATTTCATTTTTTTCATACTTTTCACCTCATAAATAAATTTAACATAAGACAATCATAACAGCAAACAAATGTGATAACAATTCAAATTCACGGTGAAAATAGCCGTTTCACGCTGTCTGGAAAGTTGCAAATAAATTGTGAAATCGGATTGAATATGATAAAATTATCAAAAAACAGTTAATGAATCAACGGTCAGATGGAGGACAGCATGGTTTATATAGCAGTTTGTGAAGATGAACAGGAACACCAGGAAAGAATTGAGTGGTATTTAAAAGAATACAGTGCCATTAATTGCTGTGATTTCGAAATCGCTTTTTTTTCGACGGCGGTGGATTTTTGGGCCCATTATCAGCCCGAATCATTTTGTATCGTCTTTTTAGATATATATTTGGAAGAGGGCAATGGCATCGAAATTGGCAAACAGCTACGAAATGTAGGGGAAGACTGCCAAATGGTTTTTATTACATCAAGCAGGGATTTTGCCATCGAAGGCTTTGAGTTAAAAGCCCAGCACTACATCGTCAAACCGATCACGAAAGAAAAAATATTTGAAGCATTAGATCGTTGTCTGGTAGTTTTGTCTAAGGAGCTTCAGGTGATCCGGGTTCCCAATGGAAAACTGGAAGTAGCCGTTCGATTGAAAGATATTATTTATGTGGAAGTGTTTAATAAGATCTCGGTAATCCATACGGAAAATGAAGAAATCAAGACCTATCTGCCCTTATCTCAGCTAGAAAATATGCTAGGCGGTAGACCCTTTTTGCGCTGCCATCGTTGCAGCATCATTAATATGAATCACGTCGAGGATTACACTACCACTGATTTCATTATGAATAATGGTGATCGGGTGGGAATCACCCGCAGTAACAGTGTCGCAGTTCGCCAAAGGTATTTGGATTTTATGTTTACAAAAGTCAGAGGTGAAGTCAGTGCTAAGCAGTAATCTGAACATCATCTGGGGGATTGCTTTATCAATTGGCCCCTATTTTATTTTAGCCTTTATACCGGTCTGGAAGCAGCTTCGCTATTCAAAAAAAACGGTGATCACAGTGGGTACCCTGTGTATGGTATTAAACATCATTTCAGTGATCGTGATCATTGAATGGGTTCCGAATTGGAACAGTTTACGTGCTTTTTACAGCGTCTTTTTTTTATTGCTCTACCTGGGGGTTTATACCGCAATGGTTCGGGGAACGCCTGCCAAGCTTTTGTTTGTTGGATTGCTGGTTAAAAGCTATGCCGAGTTTATTGTCACCATGGCCAAGTTTCTGGAGATTGCTTATCTGACTTATGGATTGCATCGGGTTTATGTTCAAACTTCCTATTCTTTCTACTTTAACCTGTTTCAATGCGTAATCCTGGCGTTGACGTATCCCCTGGTATGGATTTTTTTCAGAAAGAAAATTAGTCAAGTGATGGCGACCCGCAACAAGGCCTGGGGGTACCTCTGGATTATCCCGATGGTTTACTATATTATCAGTCTGGCCTTTGGCGCTCTGAATGCGACCCTGATTGCTCAATGGCAGTTTCTGGTGTTTAATCTGGTTTCTTTTTTAGGCTTTTACCTGATTTATTATGTGGTTATTGAAATGCTGGAACAAACTCAGAAGAACATCCTTCTGGCCGAAAGCAATGAGGTTATTAAACAACAATTGCTATTTCAGTCTGAGTACTATAAGAAATTTGGAGTCTGTATTGAAGAGACCCGCAAAGGTGAGCATGACCTGAGGCATCATTTAAACGCAGTACTGGGATTGATCCAACAGAAGAATGGGGACAAGGCCGAAAGCTACATCGCTGAATTGCTGGGGAACCGCTTGAGTATCGCCGATATTTTGTATTGTAGCAATGATGCCGTTAATGCCATATTAGGCTATTACGCCAATATTTGTAAGCTCGAAGCGATTGATTTTACCATCGAAGCAATGGTGCCACAGGAATTAAAAATAGATGAAACGGATTTATGTGTGGTTTTTGGAAATGTTCTGGAAAATGCCCTGGAAGCCAACCGGCGAATGACGACCGGGGAAAAAATGATCAAACTGGCATCGCAGTTTATTGGCAACAAGTTATATATTACGGTGGACAATCGCTTTAGTGGGATAATCCCGATGAAAAACGGCACTTTCCTTTCCCGGAAAAGAGAGCAGTCATCAGGTATTGGAATTGTGTCGGTGACGGCCATTGCCCAAAAGTATGACGGCGAAGCTCGATTTGAAGCCGATGATCAGATCTTTCGAGTGGCAGTCGTCATGTCCAATAACAATCAAAAAATGGTTCCAGAAAACCCTCCAATCTGGGATGCGCAGGGAATCAATAATAATCCTTGTCAGTTGGAGCATTAATCACTATAATAAATACAAACTAAAAGTGTCGATACAACGGTCAGAATTACCGGCAGCGGTCAGATCGGGGTAAATTTTGGCGAAAAATTGTGAAAAAGGGAGTAACAAATGAGTTTTGAGTTGATCCAGGAAATCCCCTCACCCAGTGAAATTTTAAAAATGATGCCTTTATCTGAAACGGGCAAAAAAATAAAAACCCAGCGGGATCAGATGATCCGAGATGTGTTTGAAGGAAAGGACGATCGCTTCATCTTAATCATTGGGCCTTGTTCAGCAGATAATGAAACAGCCGTGATTGATTATGTGAATCGTTTAAGTGCAATTCAGAAGGAAGTGGCGGATAAGATTATCATCATTCCGCGAATATATACCAATAAACCACGAACCACCGGCGAAGGTTATAAGGGGATGCTTCATCAACCAGACGCTAACAAAGAAGCAAACATGGTTGAGGGGATTAAAGCCATTCGCCAATTGCATATCCGTTCCATTGAAGAAACAGGTTTGTCCTGTGCGGATGAAATGTTATATCCCGAAAACTATGCCTACCTGGAAGATTTGCTCAGTTATGTGGCGATCGGGGCCCGATCGGTGGAAAATCAGAAACATCGGTTAACGGTCTCGGGTCTGGAAATTCCGGTGGGAATGAAAAACCCGACGAGTGGTGATATTACAGTAATGCTGAATTCCATTCAGGCCGCTCAGGCAGGGCACACCTTTATCTACCGGGGTTGGGAAGTAAAAACAAATGGAAATCCGCTGACCCATGCGATTATGCGCGGATCGGTGGATCAGCATGGACGCAACTATCCCAACTATCATTATGAAGATATTATGCATCTGATTAAGTTATATGAAAAGCGGGATTTTTCCTGCCCTGCCGTTATCATTGACTTGAATCATGCCAACTCCAACAAGCGTTTTGGTGAACAGCCCCGAATTGCCAGGGAAATCCTGCGTAATCGTCATTATGACGCCAGCTTGAAAAAGTATGTGAAGGGTCTGATGATTGAAAGTTACATTGAAGAAGGGAACCAGCCAGTCGATGGTGGGGTATATGGCAAATCCATTACTGATTCCTGCCTGGGATGGAAAGCTTCAGAAGAGTTAATTCGAACCATTGCTGAAAAAGTATAGTAAATAAAAAACCGTCAATTGTCTGTCAATGAACAATTGGCGGTTTTTTAATGCTTAAAAACGATCAGAAATGGGATATTTAAAAAGGCAGGTGACTAAACGTATAAACAGGGGGTATCAAATTACTAAGCATTTATATCTATAGAAATATGACAGTTCCAGTATGTGTTGAAAGGGTTATGAAGGATGAATCAGATAATCAGACAAAAGATTGCTGTTATGATGGGCTTCATAAAAATGCGGTTAAAAAACCTGAGAGCCATTACTTATAATATAAAAAACAACGGAGAGGGGAATCGAGATCGGGATCTCAATTATCTAAAGAATCATTTATTTTATGATATTACCTTCTATTTTATTCTGTTGGGGCCGATTCTGTTCTTTTACGGTGCCTATCTGTTTTATGAGGAAGGCAAGTATGTGGTATCGGTTATGGAGTTTTTACTGTATTTTGTCTCCGTCTTTGTTCTGCTTAATCATAAGATCAATCTGCGAATCAAAAAACTCTTTTTCCTGCTGACCGGCTATTTTGCCAGTGTGCTGGTGCTGATTGTGGCTGGACCCATGGGAGCCGGAATGGTATGTGTGACAGTGGTGCTGGTGTTATCCGGGTCGCTGCTGGATAAAAAATGGGTTTTGAAATTTATTGCTTTTAATCTGTTTGCTTTTCTGGTTATTACAGTGCTGTTGTTCAGCAGTTTTTTCAATGAATTTGCCATTGCTGATTACGGATCAAGATGGCCGATCGTTGCCATCAGCAGTCAGATCCTGGGAATTGGTTTGTTATTTGTTATCCAAATCATTTATGAGGGGCTTGAGAAACAAGCAAAAATCATCATCAGATCCCAAAAAAGTCTGGAAGCCAGTGAGCAAAAATACCGCTATTTAAGTTATCATGACCATCTGACGGGGTTGTACAATCGTCTCTTTTGGGAGGAAGAGCAAAAGCGGATTAACATCAATGAACAGTTGCCGATTTCAATTATAATTGGTGACATCAATGGGATTAAACTGATGAATGATGCCTTTGGCCATGAAGCTGGAGATCGGATGATCATTGAAACATCCCGGATCATGAAAAACAGTTGTCAGAAGGGTGAAATAGTTGCCAGAACCGGAGGTGATGAATTTAGCATCCTGATGCCAAAAACATCCCGGGAAGCGGCGCTGAAACAGATGGAAGAAATAAAGCAGAGTTTTGCTGAACATAATCGGCGGATTTTGAATGAGGCATTTCATATTAATGTGGCCTTGGGTTCGGGAACAAAAGAAGAACCCCATGGCGATTTGAAGGAAACTATTAAAAGAGCTGAATTATACATGAACCAGCGCAAACTACTGGAGCAACGCAGCTCACATAGCGCTATTATTGCTTCAATCAAAGCGATCATGTATGAAAAAAGCCATGAAACCGAGGAGCATTCTGAACGCTTGGCGGCTTTGTCGCGAATGATTGGTCAAGCCCTCAATCTTTCCCAAATCGAACTGGACAATCTGGAATTACTGGCGACACTTCATGATATTGGCAAGGTCGGAATTGATGATCGGATTCTGGCAAAACCTGGAAAACTGACTGAAAAAGAATGGATTGAAATGAAAAAGCACCCAGAAATTGGCTATCGTATTGCTTGCGCTTCACCAGAGCTGGTATCGATCGCTGAGTATATTCTTTGCCATCACGAGCATTGGGATGGTAGTGGTTACCCGAAAGGCCTAGTCGGAGAAGAGATTCCGCTGTTGTCACGGATTATCGCAATCACAGATGCCTATGATGCAATGACTGAGAACCGAATCTACCAAAAAGCAACAAATTGCCAAAATGCCTTAGCTGAAATTCAGAAAAATGCGGGTTCACAGTTTGATCCCGATATTGTTTCGTTATTTGTTGAAATTATGCAGAAAAATCCGGTCTGTGAGGAAATCTTTAGCATAAACCGATAGCCAGAAAAAATGATATATAAGTAAGGCTGGTCTCTTCGTTTAGAAACCAGCCTCAAGTCATGCAATGAATTATCTATTATGGAACAGCGTTGCTGTGAGTTTGCAAAATTTAAAGGACGAACCGGTTGTATCAGTCAAGAAATAGATTAATGATTAACGTGAATTTATCCGGTTTTTGAAACATTAAGCCATGTCCTGCTTCGGGGATCAAAATGAGCTTGGAGTTCGGCAATCGACTGGCCAGATATTCGGCATTTTCGGAAGGGAGAATCAAATCGTCTTTACCATCAATAACCAGAGTTTCGTGTTTTAGAAAAGGAATGCGATTACAGGAACCTTCCCACTTGTTGATCGCATCAGCTTGTTTCAGGATCGAATCAGGATTCATAACCCCCAGCGGGCGATGAAATATTTCCCGAATGCGATCCGGATTATTTTTTATCCACTCAGGAGGGAAGATCAGTCGCAGCCACTCATAACCTTTTTCAGAGGGAATTCCCAGTGTGTTTTCAAGCCGGAAAAGAACCTTTGGTTCAGGAGGAAAGATTTCCGGATGACAAAGTGAAGCGTATAGAATCAGTTTGTTAACAATTTCAGGATGCCTTAAGGCTAACTCCTGAGCAATTGATGCCCCCATGGACCATCCCAGCACATGGGCACTTTCTATCTTTAATGCAACCAGCATTTCATAGGTGTCTTCAGCAAACTGTTCAATTGTAAAAGGCTTATGACCTGAACTGGTTTCACCCATGCCGCGGTTGTCAAAGACAATCACCTTGTATTTTTTTGACAGCGAACGTAAAAACCGTTCCTCCCACAGGTTCATGGTTCCACCATAACCCATTATTAAAAGCAGAGGGTATCCGGATCCATAAACTTGGTAGCTCATACTAATGTCTTCAACTCTTACCATTACAACACCTCTCTTTGAAAGAATAGCCATTTATTTAATACCCATAATGAAGGAATTTATTAACAAAAGGCGATGAATATTAAAAAAAAAATCTAAGCATTATTTTTAAAAATGGCATAATAAAGCCAGATTAATTCTTTACAAAAGAGTTACAAACGTTTACAGTGTAGTTGTTTACTTTTGCCATAAACATGATACAATATAATTGAATCAAGGATCAACCAAATCCTTTTCCAATTAAATGACAGGTTCATAGAAAAGTAAAGAATCACTTAACCGAATGAAAAAATCAGGGAGAAGCTTATCAGATTGAAAGAAGATCAGAGATAAACTTCAAGGAACTGATTTTTCGATCATACACTCTACGGTGGAAAAATTCTTAAAGTCATTAGAATTGAGGAGTACATCGTTAATCACAGTCAGATTTATTGGCGATCGGTATTGACATTATGATCAGCACATTTAAAACGATGTGTTCATAATAAAAATAATGGATCAAGAATAGGTAATCAACGTGAGAAGAGAAGATGATTTTCAATTGAAATTCAGCGTAACAAACGGGAGAAATTTGGACGAGAGAACAGATTGTTCAGAAATTTATTTCATAAAAAATCCCCAATGCAAAAACGGCAGAAAAGGATCGTAAAAGCGAAATAAAAAGTAAGATAATCCCTGGAGCAAGTGAACTATTTACATTGGAAATGCGAAGCGGAAGATTTTTGATAAGCAGAAAGGGGTGAGTCCCAAAAAATGACAACTGAGATTGTAAGCTGAGGCCGATTCTACAGAATTAATTGTGGAATCGGCTTTCAGCTTTTTTGTGGTTGGACGGATCTATAAAAATGAGCGCCAGAAAATGGGTGGAGTTTAGAAGTCAGTTTTTTGATAATCATAAAAAAGTGAGGTTTGTTTAATGCTCGATTGGGTAATAAAAGACAATAAGCAAATGAGATTGGGAGATTTAGCATGATTGATTATCTTAAAAATGGTTTATTTGATATCCGATCCGATCAGATGGGTGCCGATGCGATCCACGAAAGTATTGTAGCTGGTGTGAAGCTAAAGGGTGCCCCGTTGATTATTCTTTTCTGTGCCATTATTGTCGCTTCGGTTGGTTTAAACACCAATTCAACGGCGGTTATTATTGGAGCGATGCTCATATCACCGCTGATGAATCCGATCATTGCCATGGGCTATAGTCTGGCGACCTATGACGGGTTATTGCTACGAAACGCCGCCCTTAATTTTATGATTCAGATTATTATTGCCCTGATTGGCGCTTCCATTTATTTCTCGCTGACCCCGATTCATGAGGCTACCAGTGAATTGATCGCCAGAACCGGGCCCTCTTTTTTTGACATGCTGATTGCCTTCTTTGGTGGAACCGCCGGGGTCATCGGAATAACCAGAAAAGAAAAAACCAATGTCATTCCCGGTGTTGCCATTGCCACTGCACTCATGCCACCAATGTGTACCGTTGGCTATGGCATCGCCAACAGCAACCCGGATTATATTTTCCCGGCGGCTTATTTATTTCTGATTAATGCTTTTTTTATTATGCTGGCAACCTTTGCTTTTTGTAAGCTGCTGCAGCTCAAGCAAGCTGCGGTGGTTAAAGAGCGCTTCAATAAAATTTTAAAGCGGGGGATCATTCTCGGGATGATTCTAATCACCATTCCGGCAGCGGTTTCCGCAATCTATGTGTCGATTGATTCGATACTGAACCAGCATCTTACGGGTAAGGTTCAATCATTTGTGAATGCGGAAGTCAATTCATCGACAACCACCACCATGCGAGCAACCATTGACCCGGAAAGAAAAAATCTGCGACTGGATTTGATTGGGGAAGTTTATAGCCCAGATCAGATTGACCGGATCAAAACAAATATGGCCGACTATGGATTGGAAGGCTATACCCTGGAAGTGGTTCAGGACATCCGAACGACCCTCTTTAACTATTTTGAAAAAGAGAACAGTGCCGGCATATTGGAAGGTGAGATTGTGATTGTCTAAAACACTCACCCAAAGATTAAGATGAACCTAAAAAAACAGTCACACGATCCAGTGCGGATTTTGTGGCTGTTTTAGATGCGTTATGGAGCAATTTATTTTTTAGTTAAATAATTGTGACAGGCTCGGGCGGCTTCACGGCCTTCATTGATGGCCCAGACCACCAGACTTTGGCCCCGACGGATATCACCGGCAGCAAAGATATTGTCCACACTGGTCTGGTAAACACCGTAATCGGCTTTGACATTGGAGCGGGGATCTCGTTCCAGACCCAGTTGGTCAACCAGCAGGTCATCCGGTCCCAGAAATCCCATCGCCAGTAAAACCAGATCTGCTGGCAGAATTTTTTCAGTTCCGGGGATTTCCTTCATGGTCATTCGTCCGTTTTCATCAGCAATCCACTCAATTTCAACGGTATGGACTTCTATAACATGGCCTTCGGCATCGCCGACAATTTTTTTAGTGGTGGTACAGTACTGGCGGGGATCACTGCCATACAGGGCCACTGCTTCTTCCTGACCATAATCCAGCTTGTAGGTTTTGGGCCATTCCGGCCAGGGATTGGTTTCTGCTCGGGAGGTCGGCGGTTTTGGCATGATTTCCAATTGCAGGACGCTTTTACAGCCATGACGAATTGAGGTGGCAACACAGTCGGTACCAGTATCGCCACCCCCGATGATGACCACATGCTTGTCTTTGGCAGAGGTAAAATTACCATCGGTCAGGTTGGAGTCCAGCAGGCTTTTGGTGTTGGCTGATAAAAAGTTGATTGCGAAATCAACGCCTTTAAGATTTCGGCCTTCCACTGGCAGATCCCGGGGTTTGGTGGCGCCACCACATAAAACCACTGCATCGTAATCGGCTTTTAAATCGGCAACGGCGTAGTCTTTTCCGACCTCGGTACTGGTGACAAAGTTGATTCCTTCGGCGGTCATCAGGTCAACCCGACGCTGAACGACAGCAATCTTATCGAGCTTCATGTTGGGGATACCATACATCAGCAGTCCCCCAATCCGGTCAGCCCGCTCATAAACCGTAACATTATGGCCAGCTTTATTGAGTTCCGCCGCACAGGCCAGGCCAGCTGGTCCGGAGCCCACCACGGCGATTTTTTTATCGGTTCGCAGTTTTGGTGGGTTTGGCGTAATCCAGCCTTCTTTAAAAGCATGATCGATGATGGTGCATTCATTGGTTTTGATGGTTACCTGTGGTTGGTTTAAGCCGACGGTGCAGGCCCCTTCACAGGGAGCCGGGCAAACTCGGCCAGTGAATTCAGGGAAATTATTGGTGTTAAGCAGTCGAATTAGGGCTTCTTTCCACAACCCCTTGTAAATCATATCATTCCATTCTGGGATTAAATTATGAATTGGGCAGCCAGAGGCACCGCCAGCAATCATCATGCCGGAGTGGCAATAGGGGACGCCGCAATCCATACAGCGGGCGCCCTGAAGACGTTGTTTTTCTTCCGGCAGCTCTAAATGAAATTCCTGCCAGTCTTTAATCCGTTCAAGAGGTTCCCGATCCTTGGGCACTTCCCGGTTATATTCTAAAAATCCTGTTGATTTTCCCATAATTGTTTACCTCCTCTCTAGTTTCCACTTACCCGGGACAGATCCCGGTTATTTTCTTCGAAAGCCGCCATTAAGGCCTCATCGCCGGTAAGACCGAGGGCTTTAACCCGTTCCATGGCATCCAGCATCCGTTTATAATCTCGAGGTAAAACCTTGGTGAATTGTTTTGCGTAGTGATCAAAGTCATCCAGGATTTTTTGAGCCAGTGAGCTGTTGGTATAATCATGGTGTTTGATGATCAACTCTTTAAGCTCAGCCAATTCGACCGCATCGGTGATTTTTACCAGATCAACCATTTCAGCATTGCAGGATTCACAGAAGTTTTCATCCAAGTCCAGCACATAAGCAATTCCACCGGACATTCCGGCGGCAAAATTTCGCCCGGTTTTTCCCAGAATGACGACCTTTCCGCCGGTCATGTATTCACAACCATGATCGCCCACTGCTTCAACAACGGCAGTAACACCGCTGTTTCTTACACAGAAACGTTCACCGGCGGCACCTCGAATAAAAGCCTCGCCTTCGGTGGCGCCGTAAAAGGCGACATTTCCAACGATGATGTTTTCTTCTGGAACAAAGGTCGCTTCTTTAGGTGGATAAATGACCATTTTTCCACCGGATAAGCCTTTACCGAAATAGTCGTTGGCATCACCTTCCAGCTTGATGGTCATGCCTTTGGGCATAAAGGCACCAAGACTTTGTCCGGAAGAACCTTCGAGGTTAATGGTGATGGTGTCTTCAGGAAGACCAGCTTCACCATAGCGTTTGGTAACTTCATTTCCGACGATGGTACCGACAACCCGGTTGACATTTTTAATTGTGGTGTTAATGACCACTTTTTCAGCTTTTTCCAAAGCAGGTTGGCAGAGTGCCAGGAGTTCGGTTAGATCCTTGGATTTTTCGATATTGTGGTTTTGCTTGATTTGACAATATAAACCGCCGCCTTCTGGAATGGCTGGTTGGTATAAAATACTGGAGAAATCCAGCCCTTTGGTTTTCCAATGATCAATGGCTTTGTTCATTTCCAGTTTATCGGAACGGCCAACCATTTCATCAATGGTTCGAAAACCGAGTTCGGCCATGATTTCCCGCAGTTCCTGGGCGATAAATTTCATAAAGTTAACAACATGACCAGGATCACCCGTGAATCGCTTGCGTAGCTCAGGGTTTTGTGTTGCCACCCCAACCGGGCAGGTATCCAGATGGCAGACCCGCATCATAACACAACCAAGAATAACCAGTGGTGCAGTCGCAAAGCCGTATTCCTCAGCGCCCAGTAAGGTTGCCACCGCTAAATCTTTACCCGTAAGCAGTTTACCGTCCGTTTCAACTTTTACCCGGGTTCTCAGGTTATTGAGTACCAGCGTCTGATGGGTTTCCGCCAGTCCAAGTTCCCAGGGTAAACCGGCGTGTCGGATACTGGTTCGCGGTGAGGCGCCGGTACCGCCGTCATAACCACTGACCAGAATCACATCCGCTTTCGCTTTGGCGACCCCGGCAGCGATGGTTCCAACGCCGACTTCAGAAACCAGTTTGACATTGATCTTAGCTTCACGGTTGGCATTTTTCAAGTCGTGGATCAGTTCCGCTAAATCTTCAATCGAATAAATATCATGGTGGGGTGGTGGCGAAATCAGCCCCACACCGGGGGTGGAGAATCGTGTTTTGGCCACCCAAGGATAAACCTTACGTCCCGGCAATTGACCGCCTTCACCCGGTTTGGCGCCCTGCGCCATTTTAATTTGAATTTCTTTGGCGCTGGACAGGTAATGGCTGGTGACGCCAAAACGACCGGAAGCTACCTGCTTAATGGCACTCAGCCGCGAATCGCCATTGTGCAGGGGAATATGGCGTTCGGGATCTTCGCCGCCTTCACCGGTATTGCTCTTGCCACCGATGCGGTTCATGGCAATGGCCAGACTTTCATGGGCTTCTCTGCTTAACGAACCGTAGGACATCGCTCCGGTTTTAAAGCGGGTACAAATGCTTTCGACGGATTCAACTTCATCAATGGAAATCGGCGCAAGATCTTTAAAAGTCATCATGCCTCTTAACGTACAGGTTCGTTGACTTTGTTCGTTAATCAGAGCCGTGTATTCCTGATAGGTCTGATAATCACCGTTACGGCAGGCAGTTTGCAGTTTATAAACAGCTTCGGGGTTATAGGTGTGATATTCACCATCGGCCCGCCATTGAAAATTACCGCCGGATTCCAGTGCATTGGCATCGCCAAAGGGATTACGGTAGGCCTCATCATGACGCATTTGTGATTCCCGGGCGATTTCGTTGATGCCAATCCCTTCGATTCGCGAAGGGGTTCGAGTGAAGTATTTATCAATAACTTCGGAGTTGATCCCCACGGCTTCAAAAATTTGGGCACCATGATAACTTAAAATGGTTGAGATACCCATTTTTGACAGAACCTTGATGACCCCTTTACTGACGGTTTTGATATAGGTTTTGACCGCTTTTTCATAGGCTACATCGGTTAACATGCCACGATCAATCAGATCAGCAACGCTTTCGAAAGCCAGATAGGGATTAACAGCGGTGGCGCCATAGCCGATCAGTACGGCAAAATGATGAACCTCCCGGGGTTCGCCGGACTCGACAACTAAACTGACTCGGGTTCGGGTCAAATTATTGACCAAATGATGATGGAGACCAGCAATCGCCAGTGCCGATGGGATGGGAACCATTTTTTCATTGACGCCCCGGTCAGAAAGGACGATGATCGTATTGCCGTCAGCAATTGCCTGATCAGCGGCAGCAAAAATGTCGTTCAGGGCTTTTTCCAGACCGTCACCACCGGTATTGCTTTCAAACAAGGTGGATAAGGTAATGGTTTTAATTCGGGGATCATTAAGCTCCCGGATTTTTTCCAGATCTTCATTGCTAAGAATCGGCATATCCAGACTGATCTGGTGACAGCTTTGCGGCAAGGGGTGGATCAGGTTGCCTTCGCCACCGAGATAAACCTCGGTGCCAGTGATCAATTCTTCGCGGAGGGCATCAATCGGCGGATTGGTTACCTGGGCAAACAGCTGCTTGAAATAATTAAAAAGCAGCTGCGATTTATCCGACAAGACTGCCAGCGGGATATCGTTACCCATCGCGCCGATCGGATCGACACCGTCCTTAGCCATCGGGATAATCAGGGCCTTTAAATCTTCATAGGTATAACCAAAAGATTTTTGACGCTTGATCAGACTTTCTTTATCAGTTTTTATTTTAGCTTTTGGTGCTGGTAATTTATCCAGGGTAATACTATGCTCATCAATCCATTTGGCATAAGGCTGCTGGGAGGCAACCGAATATTTCAGGTCTTCATCATTGATGATTTCACCTATTTCAGTATCAATCATCAGCATTCGACCCGGTTTTAAACGCTCCTTGCAGAGAATGTTTTCGGGGGGGATATCTAAAACGCCGACTTCAGAAGATAAAATCACCATCTCATCTTTGGTCACATAGTAACGGGAAGGGCGCAGACCATTGCGGTCAAGTACCGCGCCCAGCCGGACGCCATCGGTAAAAGCAACAGCGGCAGGGCCATCCCAAGGTTCCAGCATCCGCGAATGAAAATCATAAAAGGCTCTTTTCTCAGGGCTCATCGTGGTATGTTTAGACCAGGGTTCGGGGATCATCATCATTGCACTGTGGGCCAGGGAACGTCCGGTTAAGCTTAAAAATTCAAAGGTGTTATCAAAGATCGACGAGTCACTACCATCGACATCTACTACTGGAAAGGTTTTTTCCAGTTCGTTACCAAAGAATTCACTTTGGAGCAGAGACTGGCGGGCATGCATCCAGTTGACATTGCCCCGTAGCGTATTAATTTCGCCGTTATGGATGACATAACGGTTGGGATGGGCTCTTTCCCAGCTGGGGAAGGTATTGGTACTGAACCGGGAATGGACCATGGCAATGGCGGTGGTCACGTCGGGATCCTGAAGATCCAGATAGAACTCTCCCACCTGATCTTCGGTCAGCATCCCTTTATAAACAACGGTGCGTGAAGAAAAGCTGGCCGCATAAAAAGACAGTCCGAGTTTTTTAGTTTTCTTTTCCACCTGTTTTCGAATGGTATAGAGTTTTCGTTCGAAAGCCATGGTGTCGGTAATGGCCGGATCTTTCTCGATAAAGACCTGTTTGAGGAAGGGCATGCTGGCTACGGCGGTTTTACCGAGATCGCAGAGATCGACTGGAACATCACGCCACCCTAGCAGGGTTTGACCTTCGGCGTTGATTAGCTCTTCCAGAATTTTTTCGCACTGGCTTCGTTCGTCGGCATCGGTGGGCATAAATAGCATCCCCAAACCATAATCTCCTGGTTGGGGCAGGGTAAAGCCTTCTTTTATGACAGCTTTTTCCAGAAACTGGTGGGGGATCTGGATCAGAATCCCGGCACCATCACCGGTATTCTGTTCAGAGCCCCGGCCGCCCCGGTGTTGCAAATTAATAAGGGTTGTTAAAGCCTGCTTAACAATATCGTGGGATTTCTTTCCTTTAATATGGACAATCGCTCCAATACCGCAGGCATCATGTTCAAAAGCTGGATCGTAAAGTCCCTGCTTTGGTGGTAAACTAGTGTGTTTCATAGCATTTTACCTTCCTCAGTAAATTCGTAGATTAAATAGTTTGATTATTACAACGGGAATCGGATGCAGTTTAATGAGCGTTTTTGGTTTGCTTAGCCAGATCAGCAATTAGTCAGGAGAGGTTCAAGAAAAAGTGATAAAACCTCCTAAAAATAAGGCATCATCAAGATCTGAATTTCCCTCTTGTGTTTAATCAGTTTGAGTTTTATAATTATACTACAAAGTCCAATAATTACCAGCAAAATTTCTCGATGAAATCAAGGAAAATCAAGGTTATGGGGCAATGTATTTAGTAAACAAATGCAATCGCTGTTCTTCTATGGCACTCAATTGTTTGTCAAATTCGCACAGTCACGCCTTGTATGCGGTTGCAAAATTCGTTGATTAGATCTCAACGAAGGACCAGTTCAATCGGAATGTTTTTTTTCGTTTTTGAAATTAAAAACAGCTCTATCACGAAATAGAACCGATTGTGTTCCTTTCGGATAGAGCTGACTGATCAGGTATGTTAAATTTTAGAACATTTCTTTACTGAGTTGGTCGATAACCTCGCTGGTAGCTTCATAAACCCCAGGGAACGAACTGATGTTGAGGCCCTGGCTTAAACAGGGAATAAAATACAGCTTGCCACATTCTTCGCAGGCTTTCCTGGTATCTTCATAGATTTTTTCGCGGGTCCAGCCAGGGAAATCGACCCGGCCGCTGTCAACATCGCCCATAAAGGTGATCTGGCCACCATACTGTTTAATCAGTTCGGGCACATTATTGGTAGTCATGACCCCCTGCCAGATGTCAATACCCATTTCGATCATTTCCGGAACGAGCGTCGCCGCATAGGAGTCACTGTGGTGAACAATCAGTTCAACGCCATTAGCTTTCCAGTAGCCATAGACTTTTTTGTAGGCGGGTAGAATAAACTCATCAAACATTGCTGGTGAGATGAAGGTGGAAATTTGGCTGCCCCAATCGTCATGATGAAACAAAGCATCGGGGTGGATGTGGTCGATGTATTCTTTGGCATAAGCCAGTTCATACTCGACGACGTAGTCGATCAGTTCTTTCATCGCTTCCGGTTCTTCGTAAAGCGCCATCAGGGCATCTTCCATACTCATCAGATGATGAGTCATTTCAAAAATACCGGGAGCACAAAAGGCGGTGACAAATTTGTCGTTGCGATCCACAGATTCAGCATGGGCAATTGCAGGAGCCCACTCTTCATCGGTGTAGAAAACCGAGGGGGCTTGGACACTTTCTCTCCATTTAGTAATATCTTTGATAACCTTGTGTTCATCATCGTGCATCGGAAAAGAGCCAATTTGATCGGCTGGCCAATCAAAGGTAATCCCCCATTTATTTTTTACTCTGGTGCCGGGAGCTGGTGCCAGAGGAAGATCCATCGGAGCCTCTAAGATTATTTCCATAAATTCATACTGATTGACAAATCGATCAGGATTTCCACCTTTGATGACTTCCATCAAATTTTGTCTTTTTGTTAACATTGATAATTCCTCCTAAAATTTTAGAACATTCATTTTATCATTTGGAATATTAGCTTTTGATTATGGAATGCGATTAGTTATTGCGAAATATAAACTTAAGCCGTGGCCAGTTCTTTGGCTTTAACCGCAGCACTACCGGCATCAGGTGCATAACCGTCAGCACCGATTTCGGCGGCGTATTCTGGCGTGACTGGTGCCCCGCCAACAATAACTTTCAGGTCGGGATATGCCGCTTTAATGGTTTGAACCGCTTCTTTTAGGGCGGGCATGGTGGTGGTTAACAGACCGGAACAGGCCACCAGCTTCACATTGGCGTTATCTTTAATGGCCTGGACAAAGGTGTCGGCAGGAACATCAACACCCAGATCAACCATATCAAAACCGGCGCTTTCAATCATCATTGAAACCAGATTTTTACCGATGTCATGAAGATCGCCAGCAACCGTCCCGATGATACAGGTGCCCAGTGAGGTAGAACCGTCGCCGGCCATCAGTGGTTTTAAAACTTCCACGCCTTTTGACATGGCTTTGGCGGCAATCAGCATTTCCGGGACGAAAATTTCGCCGGATGAGAATTTATCACCAACCACGCCCATGGAATCAACCATTGCCTGGAGAATTTCTCCTGGTGCGCTACCTTCATCCAAGGCCTCCTGTACCAGTCCGGGGACCAGTTTTGACTTTCCAGCTTCAACCTTCGCTTTGACTTCTTCAATTTTTGACATGATTTTTCCTCCTGGTTTAATTAGTTTCTTTGTTGATACTTTGATCTTGAGCTTGTTATAATTATTGCTTGTAAGCAATTTCAATATATATTATTCACATCAAAAAGTCAACAAAATTCGTAAAATAATTATATAAACCTAAAATAACGTTTAAGAAAACGATTAAAATCATCGGAAAATAAAATAAAAAAGATTTGACTATTGCTCGCAAGCAACAGTCAAATCTTCAAAATATAGATAATTTTTAACTTCTTTTAATTGGGGATATTCTTCAAGCAGTCGATCAATGGTGCAGTTAGCAGAGCTGATCAAAGATTTCAGGAGCAGAGGATTATAATCAATTTTCAAGGAATAAAGCATCTGATCGATACACAGGTTAAAAAGTTCCTCTTTGGTCAGGTCAATTTCTTTTTCGTACTGTTTCATGGTGAGGGCCCGGATCACCCCAAAAGAGACAGTAACAGCACAATCGCAAAGGCGATCTTTTTCAGCAAGAGCAATTTGATCGTTCTGGTTAACCAGGGTTTGATAAAGTGTATAGAGGTTGCCATCCCGGGTGGCTTTTTCCAGTAAATCAAATTTGTTCATTTCGTAAATAAATCGGTCATAGTGGGGATCAATTCCGGTTAATTTAAAATGCAATTTAAAAAAGGTTATCAATTGTAACAGCTCATCATCAGTTGGTAGATATTCTAATAGATGGGAATAGAGCGTTTCATAATTATTGTTGAGCATATCACTGGCGATGAGGTCTTTGGTTTTAAAATAATAGGTGACCAAGCCCAGGTTAACTCCAGCTTCCTTGGCGATCATCGTGTTTGGGGTATTGGCATAACCGTTTTCCAGGTAGAGCCGCTTGGCAGTATTATAAATTTTATCTCTGGTATTCATGGTAGGGTATCCTCATTCTCTTTCATTATAAAGATATAATAGCACAAAAAATGAAACGCCGTCCATGCTTAATTAGTTTACAGACAAAATATCCGCAACGGGTGGGATGATCTGACCGAAAAGAAGATGATTTAACAGTCATCTAATCGACTAATAAAACAAAACGAAAAGTCAGCAGTTCCGGTTGCATCTTTTCTCAAGTGCTGATATAGTAGGGAAAATAACCAACGTGATACGAAATTTTAGTTAGGAGCTGAAAAATGATAACGGTCAGTGCAACAATCATCTTAGTTTCTGTCATCCTAATCGGACTTGTTTTTGCTTTGACAAATGGGCTTCATGATGCCAGTTCGGTGGTGGCTACCTTTACCAACTGAGGGGCTGCCAGTCCTAAACAGGCTATTGCTGTGGCATCTTTTTTTGGGCTGCTAGGAGCAGTTCTAGGCGGTAGTCTGGTAGGCCGATGCGATCTCAGAATTAATAAATTTACCCACCGATACAGCGTTATTAACCATCCTTTTTGCGGCGATTAATGGGGCGACGCTGTGGAATTTAATTACCTGGAAACTCGGCTTGCCCTCCAGCTCCACCCACGCATTAATCGGCGGTATTATCGGGGCGGTGGTCGTTTCCTCGGGCGTTGACCATGTTGTTTGGGGTTGGTCTGAATTGATCGGCGCAAACCATGAAGTGACCGGGATTGTTAAGGTTATTGCCGCCCTCTTTTTATCCCCATTAATAGGATTTGTGATCGCATTTTTACTGGAGAAAACATCAAAAGTATTATTAAGAAATGCCCGGGTTTCGCTTAACCAGCGCATTAATCAGTTGCAGTGGCTCATTGTTGCCGGTCTTTCTTACAGCCACGGCTCCAATGTTACCCAAAAAATTATTGAAATATTTACCCTGGCATTGGCGGCCTGGAGTGGGACCGCCATTGAAACAGCGCCGCTGTGGGTTCGGGGCAGTGGCGGTCTGGTGATGTTTATGGGTACCCTGCTGGGGGGCTGGAGCATCATGAAAACGTTGGGTCGCGGTATTTTTGACATTAAACCGCTGCATAGTTTGAATTCACAGTTATCCTCGGTGACGGCAATTCTCGGGGCAACCCTGTTGGGCGCGCCGGTCTCCACCACCCATGTGGTCGTTGGTGGCATTATGGGCGTTGGTGCTGGTGATGAATATAAAATGGTGCATTGGGGAATTGTTAAAGAAATTCTGGTCGCCTGGTGTATTACGATTCCCTTATCAGCCCTGGTGTCAGCGTTGATTTATACCATAACGATGGCTATTTTTAAGGTGATTTAGAGGAGGAACAAAACAATGGAAAAAAGAAATCTAATTGACCGGATTTTTCCGATTAAATATCATTTTCATCAGATACTGTTTATGCAGGCACAAAGCAATGCCTCCGGCGTGGAAACCCTGTACAATTGGTTGAACAGCGGTGCTGACACTGATAGGCAGGCGTTATTACAGTGCGTTAAAGAGGCAGACACCGTTCCGCATGGAGATGGAGAAAAACCTGATCGAAGCCTTTATTACGCCCTTTGACCACGGCGATATTTACTCGATCTCGGTGGGGATGAATCGGGTTTTAAAATATGCCGAATCAACGCTGGTGTCGATGAAAACCTTTGATGTGAAAGCCAACGATACCATCATCAGTATGGTTGAACAATTAAATAGAGGCGTGGAAATCTTTGCCGCTGCAGTGAGCGATCTGAAAAAGAATCATGGCATGTCTGAAGAAGCGGTGGTTAAAATGAGAGCGACCCACCGGGAGATTGAAAAACTCTATATGGAGGGCATGGTGTTCGTGTTTGCTGGGACCGATCCGATGGCGGCGATTAAAAAACGGGAAGTCTATCATCATATTAAAGATGCGTCAACAAACCTGGAGGAAACGGTGGATGTTCTGCACCGGATCATTGTAAGATTATCCTAGTTCCAAAAGCTGATAGCGATGTTATTTTATGATAATCAGTTGCTAAAAACAGTGTGAGATTGGATCGGACTGTTTTTTATCGATAAAGAATCTTCAATATTAAAATTCTTAAGCATTAATTGAAATGATGGCAGAATATAAAAAAATTATGTTATAGTAATAGCTTAAATAGAATGGCTTTGACAAAAGTAAGGGATTACATAACGAGAGATGATATTACTGAATAAGACCACCAGCAAGTGAAAGGAGGCCATCATGAATAAGAGAATAAGAAGAATAACTTGGATAACGAGATGGCTGACAATCACAATGGTTTTCTTCTTGCTGTTTCCAGCCGGGAGTCTGGCAGAAGAATCAGTTAATCCGGGCGATCAATCCGTTGCGATCACAACACCGGATAATCGAAGTATACTGCTAAAGGGCGAATCTGAACCGGCAAGCGAAATAGCCACAGAGATTGAAACTCTTGAGCAGGTGCCGGAGCTTAGTAGTAACAAAAATGTGAATCAGCAGATCGTGGTGGTTTATGCCGACAGCGGCGAAGATAATGTCAAAGACCTGGCCCTGACAACGGCAGAGGTTGTTTCTGGTGAGCAGGTATCCAATCGGGTTGATATTATTGAGGTCAGTGTGGAGAGCGATGTCGAAGCATTAATGGCAGATCTGGAACAAAACCCCAATGTCCTGGCAGTGGATAAAAACGAAAAAATCGAAGTGACAGCCCTGCCCAACGATCCCTATGTTGGCAACGGCTCAGCCTGGCAGTTTCAGCGGATTGGTGCTGACCAGACCTGGAATCAGGTATCCAATGCTGACCCGGTGGTGGTGGCTGTTATTGATACCGGTTTAAATCCTAATCATCCCGATCTGATTGGCAATGTCGTGGCCGGCTATGATTTTGTCACTGGTAAAACCAATGTGGTGGATCTGGCCGGTCATGGAACTGCTGTCAGCGGCTGCATTGCGGCCGTCACCAATAATGGGGTTGGCAGCGCCGGAATTACCGGGCTGGCCAATGTAAAAATCGCCCCCTACCGGGCTGGGGGAGCATACAGTGGTGATACGCAACTGGATGTAGCCTACATTTGTGCCGCTATTCTCAAAGCAGCGGAACGGCCAGAGGTTAAGGTTATCAATATGAGTTTTGGGGGATATGGAACCTTTTCTTCTTTGGCAGTGGCGGTCAACGAGGCGGTCAGGGCTGGGAAAGTGGTGGTGGCATCCTCGGGCAACGAAGGTGAATCCTGGAATGCCCGGGTCGGGCAATACTCCTATCCGGCTTCCTACGACCATGTTATTTCGGTAGCGGCGATTAATAAGGATAATACGCGGGCTTCCTTTTCCCAATATAATGACCGGGTCGATTTATGTGCGCCAGGCCAATCCGTTTTAACCACCGCCCGAAGCGGTGGGTACGAATATGCCAGTGGCACTTCCTTCGCCAGTCCGATTGTCGCGGGAGCCTGTGCGGTACTGATGGCCGCTGATTCAAGCCTTAAAGCCGATGCGGTTGAGACGATTCTCAAAAATACCGCCCTGGATCTGGGTACGGCTGGCAGTGATTCCTACTATGGTAGTGGCTTGATTCAGCTGAATGCGGCAGTGGCTTCGATCAATTCCAGTGAAACGGTGGGGGCAACCTATCGCACCCATGTCCAGAATCTCGGTTGGCAGGGCTGGCGATATGATGGCCAGAGCAGTGGCACGGCAGGCCAATCGTTACGGCTGGAAGGTATCGAAGTTGAGATCAATGATCTCGGTACGGATCTGGGGGTTGAGTACCAGACTCATGTTCAAAATATTGGCTGGCAGGGGTTTAAAAGTGACGGTCAAACCAGCGGAACCTACGGTCAATCGCTGCGGCTGGAGGCGATTCAAATTCGTCTGACCGGCACCGCGGCGGCAAATTACGACATCTATTACCGGGTTCACAGTCAAAATTATGGTTGGCTGGACTGGGCCCAAAATGGTGGCAGTTCGGGAACTCAGGGTCAGTCATTGCGGCTTGAAGCCATCGAAATCCGGGTTGTGCCTAAAGGGGCTACTGCACCGGGATCAACCAGTCGGCCATTTATCAGCTGAAAAATATTTGACGGGCTAAAATTTTATGAATAATATTAACTTATTGGGGTAGATGAACTAATAAGAAATCATTAATGAAAGGAGTATCTGGAGATGATAATTACCTGGGACAATATCAGTGAAGTGAACCGACGCATTAAAGAGCGGGATTTGGCCTATAAGGTTCATTTAAGTGATGCCTGCGGCGGGCAGAGCATGTGGATTGAATCGATGGACAAAGCCAATCATTTTGATAATCTCGATGATTTAAATGATTTAATTAAAAATTATTTTTCCGAGATTCATGCCGATGTCGAGTTCAGTTGGGATAAGAAATCTTTCTGGTCAAAAGATCGTTCCCTGATATTTTAAGTGTGAAGATTTTCTATTTGTCATTTAGGGGATAACCCGTAGCAATAAAACACCATAAACAAGGAGCTTTGTAGCCCCCTGTTTATGGTGTTGTTATTTTTTGACGTATTTATTAACCAGGCGATAAGCAGTGGTCTGACTTAAACCCAGAGATTCGGCCATATCGTTGATGTTATCGTAAATCTCATAGTAATCTTGGATAATTCCCCGTTTGTAATTTTCAACCAGGTCATCAAAAATAATATTCTTCTTTTGAATATCAGCTTTGGCCATAAAAGCCGCCAGCTGTTCTGGCAGTTTATCAATGCCAATGACGCTGCCGAGACTCATCACCGCCATCTGTTCGACGGCATTTTTCAGTTGCCGGACATTACCCGGCCAGTCATATTGAATCAGAGCTTCGATCACCGGATTGGAGAAGACCTTATTCTGATTGTATTTCTTGTTATATTCTTTCAGATAATACTGAGCAATTGGGAAAATATCATCCCGCCGTTGCCGGAGCGCGGGAACGGTTTGGGTAATGCCGTTAATCCGCCAGTAAAGGTCTTCGCGAAAGGTGTTTTTGGCGACCAGTTCTTCAAGATTCTTATTAGTGGCAGTGATAATCCGGGTATTAACGGTTTTTGATTCCAGTCCACCGACCGAGGTAAAACGCTGGTTTTCCAGAAAATCCAGTAGTTTGACCTGGATATTGGGCTGCAACTCACCGATTTCATCGAGAAACAGGGTACCATGATTGGCCATTTCGACCAGTCCTTTTTTACCTTTGGGGCTGGCACCGGTGAAGGCATAGGGAACATAGCCAAAAAGTTCGCTTTCGATCAGATTATCGGGAATGGAAGCACAATTGATGGAAATAAAGGGGTGGACTTTACGGGGGCTGCAATCGTGGATGAATTTGGCAATCAGACTTTTCCCGACCCCGCTTTCTCCCAATAACAGAATAGGAATATCGGACTTGGCTGCTTTTTTGAGTTTATGCAGGGTCTGATAAAGGACATAACTGCGCCCGACAATATTATTACTGGCTTTGGTATATTCCTCGCGCGAGCCTTTTTTATCTTTTAGCTCACCATCTTCATCGGTTTCCTTTTCCTGGTTGAGGTAATCCAGGTCAAACTCAACAAAAGATTCCCGTTTAAGGGTATTGTATACCAGCATCACCAGTTCATGCTCGGGATTATAAAGGGGCGTGGTAATGGTAATGTGCTCTTCATCGGTCAGCAGCGAGCGTTGCCGCGAGATGATCGTGCGTTTTTTTTCCATCGCCGTGGCGGTCGAAGGGGGTGTCCAGAAACCCTGAAAAGAGGTCAGAAAATTAAGTTTCCACATTTTTTCGGCGGAGATCCCGTGATATTCCAGACAGGCGGGATTGGCATAAAGGACATTGCCGTCTTTATCGGTTACGGTAACCTCAATAAAACTGTTTTCCAGAATATCCAGGAAGAATTCGCTGGATAGGGTTTTCAAATAGTCCAGGTATTCCTGGCTGTGGTTAGATGCATTCGTTATCATAAGCTTTCCCTTTAGCACACCTTAGGGTGCAGTGTTATTTTAGTGTTGTCAGTTAAAGTGTATTTTAGATTCGTTTTTCAGATACAATCTAAGATAAAACGGTTTCATTATTAGAATTGATAATAAATCAAAATAGCTCCTGGCACAAGAGGAAAAAAAGGAAAATTCCCAAAATTGAAAATTATAAGTGGCATTTTTCCAGAATTGGAAAAAAAATATGTACGAAACGTTTAAAAGGGCTATAAAGTTAACATCACAGTCTGTAGCCATGTTGGCACGATTATTGCGATACATGTTATCAAGAATTAACATGACATCTCGTAAATATATCAGAAAGGAGAAAAAGGCAAATGTAATCGTTTGGGATGCGAGAAAGAAAAACCGACGTCCAGGAGATAAGGCCCCGACAAAACGGGGAACGGGGCAATCAAGTTTTTAGTTGTGAGTTTCGCAATAATCAATTATGAGTTTATAAAGGAGAAAAAAATGTTTAGATTTACAGCAGATCAATTTGTTTATGACATCAATGGCACCAAAATTGGGGGACAGCCGGGAGAATTCCCAACTGTATTAATTGGTAGTATTTTTTATCGGGGCCACAAGATCACTCAGGATTCAGAAAAAGGTTTGTTTGATCAAGCCGCTGCCAAAGATTTATTGGATAAAGAAGCGGAACTGTCAGCCGAAACCGGTAATCCCAGAATTGTTGATGTCCTGGGCGACACCGAGGTTGCTCTGACCAAACATGTCGAGTTTGTCTTGAAAAACACCACCTCACCGATCCTGCTTGACAGCCCCAGCCCCGAGGTGAGAATTGAAACATTAAAGCATTTTGCCAATGATCCAGAAGCAATGAGTCGGATTATCTATAATTCATTGGAAGAAAGCTGCACCGAGCATGAGCTCGAAGTGATGAAAGAATGTGGCGTAAAAACTGCGGTTATTCTGGCCTTTAGCAAAAAGCATCTGCAGCCAGCCAAACGCGTAAAGCTCCTGATCGGCGATGAAAAAAATGAAGGGTTACTGACTAAGGCAAAAAGAGCTGGCGTCGAGCAATTCCTGATCGATCCCGGGGTTCTGGATGTTGCCAGCAGCAGTTGGACCGCCATGGCGATCCGTGACATTAAAGAACAACACGGTTTGCCTGGTGGCTGTGCTTCCTCTAACGCCCTTTATTTATGGAAAAAAATGCGTTCCAAGGGCAGCCCCTATTTTGAAGCAGCGGGAGCATCAGTGTTTACCTTCCCATTAACCCATGGTGCTGATTTTATTTTATATGGTCCGATGGCCAATGCCGCTTGGGTTTATCAGGCAGCTGCGACAACCGATGCGATGATGTCTTATTGCAATAAGATCACCGGTACGAAACTGGGAACTATGGAAACACCACTGATGAAAATATTCTAGAAATGAAAATCAAAAATTTAGAAGGAGGATAAGTAGTGATGGAAGAGAAAAAAACAACGACAAAAACGAAAGATAAAACTGTCTTATACGTTTCGGCAGCAATTGCACTGGTATTTGTTCTGTTGAGTATGCTATTTACCGAGGCAACAAATGAAGTTTTTAATCAATTATTTGCCCTGATTACCACTGGTTTTGGCTGGCTTTATCTGCTGGCAGTGGGTCTCTTTATTGTTTTTGCCATCGGTCTGGTGATCAGCCCCTTCGGGAAAATAAAATTGGGGAAAGATAATGACAAACCGGAATTTTCAAACTTTCAATGGTTTTCGATGTTGTTTGGTGGTGGAATGGGAATCGGCCTGGTATTCTGGTCAGTTTCGGAACCAATTATGCATTACCTCAGCCCACCAATCGGTGAAGGAGCCACACCGGCAGCCATGGAATTGGCCATGCGGGTGTCATTTTTCCACTGGGGACTACATCCCTGGGTGATCTTTGCCATTGGCGGTTTAGGCCTGGCCTATTTCCAATTCCGTAAGGATCTGCCGTTTTTGATCAGTTCAGCTTTTTATCCGCTGATTGGCGAAAAGATTCATGGACCGATCGGTAAAACCATCGATATCCTGGCCGTTTTTGCCACCATTTTTGGTGTTGCCACCAGTTTGGGTCTGGGCTCGACCCAGATTGCCACCGGTCTGGAATATATGTGGGGGATCGAATCTACCCCGATGACCGTGTCGCTGATTATTGCTGTCATCACAGTTATCTTTACCCTGGCAACCGTATCTGGCTTGCATAAGGCCATGCAGATGGCGGCCGATATTAAAATCTGGCTTTCGATAGCTTTTATGGTCTTTATCTTTGTTTTTGGCGGGTCAGTATTTATCCTCAATAATTTTACCAACACCTTGGGTACATATCTGCAGAATATTGTTGGTCAAACCTTCTGGATGGGTAATGTGGAGTGGCTCAATGGCTGGACCATATTCTACTGGGCCTGGTGGATTGCCTGGGCTCCATTCGTCGGACAATTCGTTGCTCGAGTTTCGAAAGGTCGCAGCATTCGGGAATTTATTTTAGCGGTATCCTTGTTACCTTCTGGATTTTCACTGATCTGGATTGCCATCTATGGTGGCGCTGCCTTTAATCTCAATACCATTTCCGGCGGCGCTATTGAGGCAGCTGTTGGGGCCGATTATACCACCGCCCTCTATGCTTTGTTACAGCAGTTGCCACTCTATGGCATTACTTCAATTCTGGCGATTTTCCTGATCGTGGTCTGCTTTGTTGGTGCCGCTAACTCAGCAACCTATGTTTTGGCAATGTTGACTTCTGGCGGCGATATGGATCCGGATAAAAAATTACGTGGTGGTTGGGGAATCGCCCAGGGCTTGATTACCATCATGCTGATTTTAGTCGGCGGCACCTCGGCTTTAAAAGCCTTACAGACCGCTTCAATTGTGGCGGCCTTCCCCTACATGCTGGTTATGCTGGTAATGTGTTTCAGTATTTTCAAAGCGCTGAAGGCGGATTATGCCGAAACCCAGCTCTTGATGAACAAAACTGGTTTTAATGATATTGGCAGCAGTCAGGCACCGGTTGCTGATGTCCAGGAATAAAAAATTATAGAAAAAGAGGTATTTGAATATGTTACCAAAATTTGATGTTTTAACCGATGAACAGATTAATAAGATTCACAAAAACAGCTTAAAAATTCTCCAGGAAATCGGCGTTGAGTTTTCCTACGATCCTGCAATTGAAGTCTTTAAGAAACATGGCCAGCGCGTCGAAGGACACCGGGTTTACCTGAACCCTGATTTTGTCGAAGAAATGGTTGAAAAAGCCCCAGCTCAGTTTACCCTTCATGCCCGCAATCCGGAACATAATCTGGTTTGCGGTGGTGAAAACGTTATTTACATGCCTGGCTACGGCGCTCCCTTTGTTTATGATGCTGATGGTGGCAAACGCGATGCGACGATGGCCGACTACGACAATTTTGTGAAATTGGCCGGAGCCAGCAAGAACATTCATATGACCGGCGGTACAGTTGTTGAACCGACCGATGTTCCTGATGATATCCGTCATCTGAAAATGGCTTACAGCCATATTACCAATTCGGATAAATGTTTTATGGGCAGTTCCTCGGGTTATGAGTTTGCCAAAGATGCCATCGAAATGACTGCATTGCTTCATGGTGGTCTCGATGTGATCAAAGAAAAACCAGCCCTGATCTGCCTGATCAACTCGGTCACACCACTTAAATATGATGACCGGATGCTGGGTGGCTTGATGGCCTATGCCGAAGCAGGTCAACCAATGGTTATTGCTTCACTGGTTATGGCAGGCTCTACCGGACCGGCAACCATGGCAGGAGCACTTTCACTGCAGAATGCCGAAGTGCTGGCAGGGATTACCCTGACTCAGTGCATCAACCCGGGAACACCAGTGGTTTACGGATCAACTTCAGCCGTAACTGATATGTCAACCGGTTCACTGTCAATCGGAAATCCTGAGAATGCTCTGTTTACTTCAGCCAGTGCTCAGTTTTCAAGATTCTACGGCGTACCATGCCGCGGTGGCGGGGGCTTAACCGATGCTAAAACGGTTGATGCTCAGGCTGGTTATGAATCGATGATGGTTCTCTTTGCTGCCAGCACCACCGGAGTTAATTTTGTCCTGCATACCGCTGGTATTTTGCAGTATTACATGGCGATGTCTTATGAAAAGTTCATGGTTGATGATGAAATCGCTGGCATGGTACTGAGATACCTGAAAGGCTTTGACTGTGACAGTGATGAAAAAATGGCTTATGATGTCATTGAAGCCGTTGGTCCTGGCGGTCACTTCCTGACCCAGAAACATACCCGCAAAAACTTTAAAACCGAATTTTTCCGACCGGCCCTCAGTGACCGTCAATCTTTCGACGGATGGTCAAAAGATTCCCTGGATACCAACCAACGGGCCAAACTGAAATGGCAGGAAGTACTGGCAAATTACACAGCACCGGAACTGGATCCGGCCATTAAAGAAAAAATCGAAGCCTTTATTGAAAAACGTTCAAAAGAATTACTGAAATAACAAGCACACAATAAAAAATAATATAAGAAAAAAGGAGAAATATAATGAACCCAATATTTGAAGAAATTAAAGATGCAATTGTCGATGGTGATGAAGATTTAGCGATTGAACTGGCAGAGAAAGTTGTTGCCGAGGGGATCGATCCGGTTCAGGCTGTTCAGTTGGGATTTATCAAAGGAATTGAAGAAGTTGGTGCTGCCTGGACCAGTGGTGAAGCCTTTTTACCCGATGTTATGATGGCTGCCGATGCCATGAAAGCAGGTATGGATGTACTGGAAGAGGTATTAGCAGCAGGAGAAGGTGACGGTGCCTACGAAGATAAGGGCAAAATTGTTCTGGGTACCGTTGAAGGTGATATCCATGATATCGGTAAAAACATTGTTGGCGCTTTGTTAACCTCCGCTGGTTATAAAGTATATGACATCGGTATTGATCAGAAGGCCGAAGATTTTGTTGCCAAAGCTGACGAGGTCGGAGCAAAAATCATTGCTGCCAGTGCATTGTTGACCACAACCATGAAATCCCAGAAAGTCCTGGTCGAATACCTTGATGCAAATAAGCTGCGGGATAAATATAAGATCATTATCGGTGGTGGACCAACCAGTGCAAAATGGGGCGAAGATATCGGCGCTGATGGTTGGGCTGAAACTGCTGATGAAGCGGTAGAATTGTGTAAACAGTTACTGGGGTAACAGCGATCTGACAATCTATGATATATTAAATTAACATCACAGCACAGGTGCCAAAATTTTTACAAAATTTTGGCGCCTTTCTGTAATATAAAAGGAAGTGAATATTATGGTATTCTACATTTCAATTAGCCTTATTCTGTTGTTTCTCATTTTTGGTTTTATCTTTCCGGAACAATTGTTGGCCGCTACCAGTAACTTGTTTGGCTTTATTACTAACGATCTGGGCTGGTTTTATCTGGCGACCGTTTTGGGAGTCCTACTATTCTCGCTTTACCTGGCTTTCGGCCGATTTGGGAAAATTCGCTTAGGAAACGACGATGACCGCCCAGAATACTCGAATTTTTCCTGGTTTGCGATGCTCTTCAGTGCCGGCATGGGGATTGGCCTGGTTTTCTGGGGTGTTGCGGAACCAATTTTTCATTATGCCCAGCCACCGATGGGGATTGAACCACTATCAAATCAGTCGGCGATGATGTCCTTCCGCTATACTTTTTTACATTGGGGTTTTCACCCTTGGGCGATCTACGCCATTGTCGGACTGGCCTTGGCTTACGTCACATTTCGAAAAAAAATGCCCTGTCTGATCAGTTCAACCCTTTACCCATTGCTGGGCGAGAAGACCAGAGGGCCGATTGGTCAAGTAATCGATATTCTGGCCCTGATCCTGACGGTTATCGGGGTGGCGACTTCTCTGGGGATGGGCGCCTTACAGGTCAACGGCGGGTTGAATACGCTGTTTAATATCCCCAATAATATCAGTACCCAAGTTATCATTATTATTGTGATTACCGTTTTATTTTTAATCTCGGCAACAACAGGATTAGACAAAGGCATAAAAATACTCAGCAACACCAATATCATTATTGCTGTGTTGCTTTTGCTGTTTGTTTTTCTATTTGGTCCAACGGTGTTTCTGATTGATACTTTTTTTGTCAGTCTCAGTGGTTATATCCAGAATATTCTACCCATGAGTCTGGCCTTGTCGCCCTTTGAAAAGGATCCCTGGATTGGCACCTGGACGATTTTTTATTGGGCCTGGTGGCTGTCCTGGGGACCTTTTGTCGGGACTTTTATTGCCAGAATATCCAAGGGTCGGACGGTCAAGGAGTTTATTCTGGGAGTAGTCATTCTGCCGGCGATTTTTTGCTGTATCTGGTTTACTATTTTTGGTGGAACAGCCCTCTACTTTGAAATATTTGATGGTCTTGATATCGTCACCCAGGTAACTAATGATGTAACGGTGGGTTTATTTGTCACCCTTGCTCATTTGCCGATCGGCAATATCATAACCTTTGTTGCGACAGTTCTGATTATCACCTTTTTTGTCACCTCTGCCGATTCAGCGACCTTTGTCATCGGCATGTTTTCCCGAAATGGTGATCTGAATCCGGATAATAAAATAAAAATTATCTGGGGCACCGTGTTGTCACTGATGGCCATTGTTCTGCTCTTCAGTGGCGGACTGGTAGCGATGCGAAACACCTCGATTATTATGGCTTTACCATTTCTAATTATTATTATTTTGATGTGTGTGGCCATCTACAAGGCATTTGCCAATGAGAATAGTGGTTGAAAATTATATCCCAACGAACGGTCCCAGGATCGGATGAGATAACCAAATAAAAGGGGAAGAAGGTAATTTGCAAATGAAAAGAAGTAACCAGAAAAGAAAGTCAATTAAAGTGAGACTGCTGTTTGTACCACTCATCTGTGTGCTGGTGGGGGTCTTAATGATCGGAGCAATTTCTTCGTATCTGACTCGGGACAGTTTGCTGGCGGAGATGCGAGAAAATGGTTTTTCATCATCACAACGTTTTGTCAATCGGATCGAAGATAATACCGAAGCCGTTAAAACAATGAACGAAATGCTGGAAACGCAGATTCGCAGTGTCGGAAATATTATTTTTGCCAATCGCGATCGGGTTAACGACGAATATTTAACCCAGCTATCTGAGCAAACCGGGATTAATCCCATTTACCTCTATAATCCGGAAGGAACCATTTTTACTGCCGCCTATGGTGAATATAAGGGCTGGACCGTACCGGAAGATCATCCGATCCGTGATTTTATGGTCAGCGGGGCTCCGGAGCTGATGGAAGAAATCCGGGCCGACAGCGAAACCGGTAATTTGTTTAAATACGGTTACATCCGCAGCAACACCGGCGAGTTTGTTCAGGCCGGGGTATCAGCGGATCGGGTCCTGGAATTGACTGAAAAATTTGGTTACCAGGCGCTGATTGATGAATTGGTATCTGATGAAAACATTGTTTCGGCCAGTTTTATTGACAAAGATCTGGTTGGGGTGGCCGACAGCAACAAGGATAATATCGATAAAAGTTATCAGGATGATGAGACCATCAAAAAAGTCGCTCTTGAAGGCGAAATGGTAGCCCGAGAATTATTTGATGAAGTAGCAAATGCCAACGTCTATAATGTGGTTTACCCAGTTGTTATCAACGGTGAACTTCAAGGAGCCTTGAATATTGGTTACTCGATGAGTAGTGTGCAAGCTGCAATCACAAAAAATATTCTGCTGATTGCGCTGGCGGGATTTTTCGTCTTTGTGGCCCTGGGATTCATTTTATACAAGCTTTCAGCTTCCATCACTAAACCAATTGCCAGTGTCAACCATATGATCAAAGAAATGGGTAAAGGGCATCTGGGGATTCGTCTGAATCTGGAATCAGAGGATGAAATTGGTGAAATGGCCATGACCATGGATGAGTTTGCCGATGATCTTCAGAATGTCGTGATTGGCACCATGAATCAGATCTCAGCGGGGGATGTATCAGCCAATCTGGAAGAAAAAGATGATCTCGATGAGATCACCCCAGCTCTGAAACAAACCATTAAAACGATTCGCGACCTGATCGTCGAGGCAACCCAGCTATCCCAGGCGGCCGTGGCTGGAAAGCTGGAAACCAGAGGCAATGTCGAAGCCTTTGCCGGCGGCTTCCGGGATATTGTTGAAGGGGTTAATGCGACTCTGGATGCCGTCGTTGGCCCGCTGAACATTGCTGCCGAATATGTGAATCGGATCGGCCAGGGCGAAATTCCCGAAAAAATCAATAAGTCTTACCAGGGCGACTTTGATAAACTGAAACAAAGCATCAATGCCTGTATTGAGGGGCTGGGGGCACTTCAGGAGGGCAACCGGATCCTCGGATTAATGAGTCAGAATGACCTCAGTCAAAAAATTGAAAATCAATACCTGGGAATTTATGGTGAGATTGGAAATGGGGTTAATGCCGTTCACGATCAGCTGGTTCGCATTGTTGCGATTGCCAACCATATTGAGGCTGGTGAACTCAGTGATTTAAACGAGCTGAAAGCGATTGGAAAACGAAGTGAACAGGATACACTGATACCAAGTTTGATTGGGATGATGGAGAACATCGTTCGATTAGTTGAAGAAACGCAAAAAATGACAGTCACAGCTGTTACGGGTGACTTGCAGTTCAGAGGTGATCAAACACGATTTTCAGGCGAGTATGCAAAAGTTATTGAGGGCTTCAACCAGACCCTCGATGCGGTCATCGAACCAATTAATGAAGCATCAGAAACATTGAAAGAATTGGCGGCCGGAAATCTGAATGCTCAAATGGTCGGTGACTATCAGGGTGATCATGTCATCATCAAAGATAGCCATGAATCAGACCATTGCCAATTTAAAACGTTATGTTGCAGAAATAACCAGTACCCTCGAAGAAATCAGTCGTGGAAACCTGGATCAGGAGATCACCTCCGCCTATACTGGCGACTTCCAGGCGATTAAGGAAGCCTTGAACGGGATTAGTGCCAGCTTGAGTACCACCATGTCAGATATTGATGTGGCCGCCGCCCAGGTTGAGATTGGTGCTCGACAGATTTCCGATGGTGGACAGGCGCTGGCACAGGGAACCACCGAACAGGCCAGCTCGATCCAGGAACTGACGGCCTCCATTGAAGAAGTGGCCGGTGAAACCAAACAGAATGCCCTTCGGGCCAATGATGCCAATGAGTTGGCGGTGAGAGTCCGGAAAAACGCTGAAGTCGGTAATGGTCAAATGACAAAAATGATCGCAGCCATGGGCGATATTGACGAATCGTCGAATAGCATTTCCAAAATCATTAAAGTCATTGACGATATTGCCTTCCAGACTAATATTCTGGCACTGAATGCGGCTGTTGAAGCGGCCCGGGCTGGACAACATGGCAAAGGCTTTGCCGTCGTTGCTGAAGAAGTCCGAACTCTGGCCGCCCGTAGTGCTGAAGCCGCCAAGGAGACCACCGGACTGATTGAAGGGTCGATTGAAAGAGTCGGTGTGGGGACGAAAATTGCTGACGAAACAGCCGAAAGCCTCAAAGAAATCTTAAACGAAATTGAGAAGGTAACCAGCCTGGTTGGCAATATTGCCCAGGCCTCAACGGATCAGGCTTCGGAAATTGCCCAGATTACCTAGGGGATTGAGCAGGTTTCCCAGGTTGTCCAAACCAACTCTGCGACAGCGGAAGAAAGTGCGGCCGCCAGTCAAGAATTATCGGGTCAGGCTGAAATGCTAAAAGTGATGGTTGGGGCGTTTAAACTTAAGAATCAATCGCGGCAACAACAAGAACCGCTAAGAAATACTCAATACCAGAAAACAGTTGAAGATCAGCCCCAGATTATTTTAGATGATCTGGAATTTGATAAGTATTGAAGATCTTAATATGTCACAGCGCCAATGTTGGGGGATACTGCAGCGAATTTGTTGGCGTAACCGGGAAAATTTAAAAACTTATGGAGCAAGATGAAAATAGAGACGATCACAGAAATCAGTGATTGTCTCTATCTTACTTGTTGATAGAGATGTTCATCAAAAAGAAACGAGTGGTTACAATTTAGCCATTCAACACGGTTCATTTTTTTGAGAACATAATTATTCAGTTAATCAAGCTTAGCCTGTTAATAAGAAACGGTTTAGCTACGGGGACCGATATCAGGGGCGTTAACAACCATTTATAATTTCAGTGAGCAGCGCGTTTGCCAGAAGTAGCTGAGTGTGATACTCTTGATAACGAAGGTTAGCTTCTTAAGGAGGTAAATAGAATGTGGGAAAAAAGGGATCATGTTGTTTTTGAAAAAAACATTGTTTTTAAAAAAAAGCTGATGTAAAATAAAAGAGTTGTATAGTTATCAGTAAATTAAAATATATTTATATTTGTGGAGGATGGCAAAGCGATGTCTTACGTACAGGAAATATTGGAACAGGTAATAAAGAGGAATGCCAATGAACCGGAATTCCATCAGGCTGTCAAAGAAGTTATGGAGTCTTTGGAACTGGTCTTAGAACGTAACCCAGAGTATCAGGAACTAGGGATAATTGAAAGATTGGTTGAACCGGAACGGCAAATTATCTTCAGAGTACCTTGGGTCGATGACAATGGCAAGGTCCAAGTTAACCGTGGGTTCAGGGTGCAATTCAATTCTGCAATTGGTCCGTACAAAGGGGGATTGAGATTTCATCCGTCTGTAAACCTTGGTATTATCAAATTTCTTGGTTTTGAACAGATTTTCAAGAATTCGCTCACTGGTTTGCCGATTGGCGGCGGTAAAGGTGGATCTGACTTTGATCCAAAGGGAAAATCAGACAACGAGATTATGAGTTTCTGTCAGAGCTTCATGACTGAGCTATACCGTCATATTGGGGCCAGTACAGATGTACCGGCCGGCGATATCGGTGTTGGCGGACGTGAAATTGGGTATCTGTTTGGTCAATACAAGCGATTACGAAATATCTATGAAGGTGTTCTGACCGGTAAGGGCTTGACCTATGGCGGATCGCTGGCAAGAAAAGAAGCAACAGGTTTTGGTTTGGTCTATTTTACCGAAGAAATGCTTAAAACGCGGGGTGAATCATTTGCTGGAAAAAATGTCGTTGTTTCCGGTTCAGGAAATGTAGCAATATATGCGATGCAAAAAGCAATAGAGTTGGGCGCAAAAGTGTTGGCCTGTTCTGATTCCAATGGCTATATCTATGACAAGGAAGGAATCGATCTGGATCTGGTTAAAAAACTGAAGGAAATTGAACGAAAACGAATCAAAGAATATGTGAATGAACATCCAAATGCGGAATATCATGACAACTGTAATGATATCTGGAGCATTAAATGTGATATTGGATTGCCTTGTGCCACTCAAAATGAGCTGGATGAAAAATCGGCAAAAACATTGGTTGCAAATGGTGTGATTGCGGTTGCTGAAGGTGCCAACATGCCCTGTACACCGGAGGCAGTAACAGTGTTTCATGCCAATAATATCCTGTTTGGCCCGGGCAAGGCAGCAAATGCTGGCGGGGTGGCAACTTCAGCCCTGGAAATGAGTCAAAATAAAATGAATTTGTCATGGTCTTTTGAAGAAGTTGAATCCCAATTGAAACAGATTATGATCGACATCCATGCGAATGCAGCGATAGTTGCTGAAGAATACGGCGTGAAAGATAATTATGTAATTGGGGCAAATATTGCCGGGTTCCTGAAAGTAGCTGAAGCGATGAAGGCACAGGGTATCGTCTGATTTAATCGATGATTGTCAAAAAAATTAAAATATACTGAATGAAAATTAAATAAAACTGTATATAAAATCAAAAACGGCAGATCGCAAAAAGGTATATTGCGGCCTGTCGTTTTTAATTTTGAGCTAAAAAAGGATTAGATATAAACTTTTTCGTCAATAATTTCGGTATTAAGGACAATACTTAAATTGCCATTGCGGCACCGCAATTTGTCGATGAATGCTTTTTGATCGACATCATCTTTCAGGCAGATGCAATAGATAATCTCAAACAGGGCACCAAAGTCGCTGGTTTTAACCCGTTGAATTTTGTGACTGACGGTATATTGTTTTAAGATATCATCAAAACAGTTCTGAAAATCAATGTCCTCAGGAATTGTGATTTTTAATTGCATGTTTTTAAGCTTCGGTTTGCCGTATTTGGTGATGTTGATGATGACCATTACGGTACAGAGAATAACCGCAAAGATAGCGCCATATAAGATATAACCCATACCACAAGCCAGACCGACCGCCAGGGTGAAGAACACATAGGAGATATCAATGGGATCGCCAGGGGCACTTCTAAAGCGGATCAGGCTGAAGGCTCCGGCCAGACTGAAGGCCCGGGCGACGTTATTGCCGACTAGCAGAATGATAATCGCGATAATTGCCGGTAGCATGATCAGGGTAACCACAAAGCCAGGGGAATAGCCATCTTTGCCCCGGGTTCGGGTGTAGACAAAGCTGATAAACAGACCCATCAACAGAGATGCAAAAATGACATTTAAGGCCGTTTGGATGGTCAGGGTTTCGGTCAGGGTGGTAGAAAATAGAGATTCAATCATTGTTAAGCTCCTTTAGTTATTAACACAGGGTGTCAATTTATTGTTGATCGGATCATTGCTGTAAATCGGCAGGTTGATCAGTTTGCCAATACTCTGCTGGCGGTAGTCTTTATAAGCTTTTCCGTATTTTGAAAAGCTGCTACTGTATATCTCCAGTTCGGTCAGCGCATGAGTCAGCCACAGTGGAATCGCGCCGAGGATTTTGACTTCCATCAGATAGTGGTCCGCCGGGATCAGAAAATGTCCAAAATCCCCTTTTTCCAGGGACAGACTATGCTGCCGGCTTTTCAGGTTATAATCAAAGGTTACCCGCAGTTCCGGGTCGTCTTTTCCGACAAAGGCAATCCGCTGATAGCCAATATAGGTTTTGGGGGTGACCGGATGGTTTTTCAAGAAGAATTCAATTTCTTCCAGCACCAACTGGTTCATGGTGTTGAGTCCCTGGGGGTATTCCAATTTAGAAATAAAACGGGAGGCTTCACTGAGGCTGAGGGTCGCCCGCCGCTTGTTAACAACCCCACCGATTTTCTTTTTCAGTTCCAGAAAAACCTGATCGTCGGGAGAACTGGGGATAGCATAGCTGCGCAACCGGAGCTTTTCTTTGTAATAAGGTTTGGACAGCGAATGACGGATGATATCGTAGTTGTCGGTATCATAATAGATATTGTAAATCGAATAGCCGTCATTTTTAGCTGTGTAGGCATCGGGTTTCATCCGGGTTAACAGCATTGGCATCAGCTGTTTGAGTTGGCTTTCGTTTAACTGATATTTATTTTCAAAGCGTTTAAAAGTTTTCGTGATCATGGTAGTACCTCCATAAAGTTTTTTAATATCGCTGCTTTTCTAAAGTATACGCGACCAGTTTGTTAAGCGTTTGTTAACTTTGTGTTTTTTTTGTGAACGTTCTGAAAATAAAAAAAAATGCACCCAAGGTACATCTTTTTTTGTAGCGAATTTAAATTTTTAATGAAAACCAGAAAACCGAGCCTTCATTGATTTTTGAGGTAACGCCATAATCACCGTGGTGCATATCGAGTATCGATTTGACGATCGACAGGCCCAGACCGGTGCCGGTAACCGCCCGCTTGTGGGTTTTTTCAACCTTGTAATAGCGATCCCAGATGTAGGGAAGGTCTTCTTCGGCAATCCCTTCACCAGAATCTGCCACTTCTATCTTAACCCAGTCGGTCAGATCGTCGGCCGGGTTTGGGAAAATGGTTTGGGTGACGGTGATTTTTTTATCCTCGCCGGTATAGTTGATGGCATTGGTCAACAGGTTGTAAAAGGCCTGGGAAATCCGGGTTTCATCGGCCGCCAGAGTAACATCCTGATCAGCAACAAAAGCAATCTCGTAGCCATCCATTTCCATCAGTTTATTCATCCGGTTAATCGAGTCACCCAGGCTGGCCGTTAGATTATAGGGTTGGCGATGGATACTGATATTGCCGGTTTGCAGCTTGGAAATATCCATGACGTCATTGACCAGGGTGGTTAACCGTTTGGTTTCATCGACAATAATCTGGGCATTTTCGGAATTGTTTTCATCGGGTAAATCCCGCATTGCTTCGGCATAGCCGCTGATCAGAGTTAACGGAGTGCGCAAATCGTGCGAGATATTGGCAATTAACTCCTGACGCAGCAATTCTACCTTGGACAGCTCTTTGGCGGTATAGTTGAGGGTTTCCGAGAGCTCGGCAATTTCTTTATAACCAGTGCCCTTAAACTGGGTGGAATAGTCACCGGTGGCCAGCATTTTGGCGCTGTTGTTGATCGCTTCAATCGGCCGGGAAATCCATTTGGCGATCACCAGGGCCAGCATAACCGAAAACAGAATCATAAAAGCGGTAATATAATAAAGTTGGACCCGTAGGGTATTAACCGTGGCATTGACTGGGGAAATCATCGAGTTAAGCACTAGGGTTAATTCTTCATTATTAGCATTGACGACGGTTTTAGAATAGATTAGGGTATCCTTGTCTTTTTCTTTTTCCGCGGCGGGCGGTTTTGCCTGAACCTCAGTATTTTCTGAAAGTCCGGGATCTGTATCCGGAATGAGCTCTGGTTCTGCTTCACGATTATAACCATCATGGTTATAAAATTGAAACAGTTCGCCGTCGTTGTCGGTTACCTCTGAAGGGAGGGCCTTTTCATCAAAGTCTGGTTTACTGTGGATGATGCAGCCCTTGACAACATGAGAAGAATAAATGGTTCCGCCGGAACTTGACAAAACTTTGATACAAATATCATTGTCTTCAGAAACGGTGGAAATGATCGTTTCGATATTTTCGGCATTAATATTTTTTTCAATGGTGCTGGCGGTGGCCTTAATTTCGTTAATTTTGATAGCTTTGTAGAATTTATTCAAAAAAACGACCTGGGAAAACCAGAGCAGTATCAGCAAAACGCCGCAGAAGCCGATCAGAAAAAGAAAAATCTTCCACTTAATGCTGATTTGCCTGAGTTTATGTTTTTGGGGCGATGATGTCTGGCTTTTCAATGGCCTAACCTTCAAACCGGTAGCCCACGCCCCGCAGGGTGGTGATCAGACTGGCATAATCGCCCAGGCTTTTACGGAGTAATTTTATATGGGTGTCCAGGGTTCGGTCATCCCCGTAGAAATCATAGCCCCACACCTCAGTAATCAGTTTTTCCCTGGTCAAGGCGATATTTTTGTTGCGGATCATATAAAAAATCAGGTCAAATTCTTTTGGCGACATTTCAACGTTTTCGTCATTGATGAGGATTCTTCGGGCTGTAAAGTCAGCGGTCAGACCTTCTTTCACAAAGATATCGTGCTCCTGGGGCTGATCCCGGGCGGCCCGTTTCATAATCGCATCAATACGCATCATTAATTCTTTGGGCGAAAAGGGCTTCACCACATAATCGTCAATACCCAGCTCAAAGCCATGAATCTTATCGTATTCTTCACCCCGGGCCGAAAGCATTAACACCGGAATATTCTGGTTTTTTCTTATTTCTTTGACAGCCGAAAAACCATCCAGCTCTGGCATCATGATATCCATAATAATAATGTCGAAAGCTTCTTTACGGCACAGCTCTACGGCTTCCATGCCGTTTGCGGCTTCAACGGCCGTGTGGCCTTCAAAAATAGCGTATTTTTTTATCAGGGCCCGGATTTTTTCTTCATCATCCGTTATTAATATCTTATACATTCGCTTCACCTCTTTTGCTCATTATAATATAAATAGGATAATATTGCTAAGTGTTTATTGCGTGAACAGGCGCTGATTAATGTCTGAAAAATTCTCCGGATAGTTCATAATTTATGTGACATCATCACAGAAAAAAATCAGAAAAGGCGGTAAAATTTAGACATATTAAAACAGAGTTAAAATTTACACCAATAAATGATTTAAAGGAAGGTATTATTATGTTAAACTTATTATCAAGAAAATCAGAATCTGGAAATTCGGTTAAAAGAATATCCCCGGATGAGGCAAAAAAACGATTGGATGCCAATGAAGCGATTGTCCTCCTCGATGTCAGAGAAAAAGCCGAGTATGTCAATCAGCATATTCCCAACAGCATCAATCTGCCATTAAGCCAGATTCAGACAGTGGCCGAAATCTTACCGGATAAAAATGCCACCGTCTTTGTTTATTGCTTAAGCGGGGGCCGATCCCAAAGTGCAGCCAGTCAACTGGTCAAGATGGGATATCAGAACATTTATAATCTTGGCGGCATCAGCGGTTGGAAATATGGAACCGTCAGTGGCAGCCATTAAAAAATGAAAAATTTGAGGTGGGTATGGGAGATCAAAAGATTCACGCATTAACTAGAAAGATATTTTTAAAAATTGCTCCGCCGGGAAACGGTGATATTATTGGTGATCAGGAACGCATTCTGAACGCATTGTCCCAGGAATATGGGATGGTGCGTTTTTCTCGTCGTCTCCTGAAAAAAGTATACCCCCTGTGCCGGGAGGCCAATTGGGAGATTAGTCTGACCCTGGTCAAAAACGGTACCACCTGGGAACTGGTGGAACTGGAAGCCGGGGATCAGCGGCATCGTCATTTTGGCGTAGCGGTCGATTTAGGCAGCACCTCAGTGGCCATGAAAATGGTCGATCTGAATACCGGTAAGGTACTGGGTGAAGAAAGTATCTTAAATGACCAGATCCAGTATGGTGATGATATTCTCAGCCGGATCTTTTATGCCAAAAATAAACCGGATCACCTCATCGCGGTACAGCAAGCAACCGTCAGCACATTAAATGGCCTGCTTCATCAGCTGGAAGAAACAACCGGGATCAAGGCGGAGGAATCCTCCATCATGGTCGTTTCCGGCAATACCACGATGATTCACTTTTTGTTGGGCATTGATCCCTGGCCGGTCTTTGAGTATCCCTTTGCGCCGGTGTTTAACCATACCGGGTATCTGGAGGCCCGGGAGCTGGGTATCAACACCGATGGCTATCTGTATTGTCTGCCCTCGGTGGCTAACTATTTAGGCGGCGATACTGTCAGCGGCTTGCTGGTGGCTGGCCTGCACGAAAAGGAAGAATTGGGCCTGTTTATTGATATTGGCACCAACGGCGAAATGGTGCTGGGAAATCAGCATTTTCTGGTCGCCGGAGCTGGGGCCGCCGGACCGGCATTGGAAGGCGGCATCAGCAAAAATGGCATGAAGGCCACCGCCGGTGCGGTGGATTCAGTTGTGATCGCCGAGAATGAGCTTGTCCTGACGACCATCGGCGGGCACAGGCCGCTGGGCATTTGCGGATCGGGAATTGTTGACCTGATTGCCCAAATGCTGTTAAACGGCTGGATTGATTTTTCCGGTCGCTTTAATCCTGAAAAATCCCCGCGGATTGTTAAACGTGACGGCGAATATGGGGTGCTATATGCCAGCCGGGAAGAATCCGGCAGTGGTGAAGAACTGCTTTTTACCCAGCGCGATATGAGTCAGTTCATCGACACCAAAGCAGCCGCCAGCACGATGGTTGCCTATCTGCTGGAACGGCTGGGGGTGGAACCGCTGGACGTCGATCGGTTATATATTTCCGGAGCCTTTGGGACTTACATCAATCTGGAGTCGGCGATCACCATTGGCCTTTATCCTGATTTGCCGCGAGAACGTTTTGTTTCATTAGGAAACAGTTCGTTAAAGGGGGCCTATGCGCTGTTAACCGATGGCGATAAAATGGAAGAAGTCGCGATGCTCCAGGAACGGATTGAATATCTGGAATTCGGCGCCGCCACCGATTTTATTTCGCGGATGTATGCCTCCCGGTTTCTGCCTCATACCGACTTTGATCTTTATCCCACCGTCAAGGCGGCCCTAAAAAAACAGGGACGCTTACGATAATCAAAAAAACAGGCCGCCCGATAATGGAAACTTTCCATTACCGGGCGGCCTGTTTTTGCAAGTAATTTATTTCATGTAATTAATAGCAAGTAATTATTTTTGTTCGATTTCAGGCAGACTGTCAAAACCGATTTGAAGATCTTCGTCAGTGGGAACATAGTCGGTCATATTGCCGGCATTGTAGTTCATATAAGCGGTCATATCAAAGTAGCCGGTACCGGTTAAACCAAAGATAATGGTTTTCTTTTCGCCGGATTCTTTGCAGGCCAGTGCTTCGTCAATGGCGGCTTTAATAGCGTGCGCTGATTCAGGGGCGGGCAAAATGCCTTCAATGCGGGCAAATCGGGTGGCGGCCTCAAAGACGTCATTTTGGGTATAAGATTTGGCCCGGATGTAACCGTCATGGTAAAGCTTGGAAATAATCGGACTCATACCATGGTAGCGTAAGCCGCCGGCGTGGTTGGGCGATGGCATAAAACCACTACCCAGGGTGTACATCCGAATCAACGGCGTGGTTTTTCCGGTGTCACCAAAATCCAGGGCATAACGGCCCCGGGTTAAGGATGGGCAGGACGCTGGTTCGACTGCCAAAAAGTCAATCTCATTTTTGCCTTCAATTCGGTCAGCCATAAAGGGGGCAATCAGACCCAGTAGATTGGAGCCACCGCCGGCACAGCCGATGATGATATCCGGTTTAATGTCATATTTGTCGCAGGCGATTTTGGTTTCCAGTCCGATAATCGATTGGTGCAGACCGACATGGTTTAAGACACTGCCGAGGACATATTTGCAGCTGTCGGTGGTGACGGCCACTTCAATGGCTTCGCTGATTGCACAGCCCAGCGATCCGTTGGTGTCCGGGGTTTCAGCCAAGATTTTTCGTCCGGCGTTGGTGGTGTTGGAAGGGGAAGCAATCACCTTGGCCCCATAGGTTTCCATGACGGCCCGACGGTGGGGTTTCTGTTCGGCCGAGACCTTTACCATATAAACGGATAAGTCCAGATTATAGTAGGCACAGGCCATGGAAAGGGCGGTGCCCCATTGTCCGGCTCCGGTTTCGGTGGTTAATGAGGTTAAACCCTGTTTTTTGGCATAGTAGGCCTGGGCAGCGGCAGAGTTCAGTTTGTGCGAACCTGAGGTATTGGTACCCTCATATTTATAGTAGATTTCGGCTGGAGTATCCAATTCCTTTTCCAGACAATAGGCCCGCACCAGTGGTGATGGCCGGAACATTTTGTAGAAACTTTGGATTTCTTCAGGAATTTCAATGTATTCATCGGTGGTATTCAGTTCCTGATCGACCAGCTCTTCACAGAATACGGGCAGCAGTTCCTCTTTAGTACAGTATTCGCCGGTGCCGGGATTGACAAAAGGCTCAGGCAGCTCCTTCATTTTGGCCCGGAGATTGAACCAGTATTTGGGCATCTCATCTTCACTTAAATAAATCTTATAAGGTATCTTTTCCATGGCTATTTCCTTTCTTTCTGTTGTTAACTCATTACAGGCAGCTGCCTGTAAATACAAAAAACTCGTCCTCTACTAAACGTAAAGGACGAGTATAACGACTCGTGGTGCCACCTTTTTTCACAGGATCATACCTGCCTCTGCAGAATACTAACATATTCCTCAACACTGACGTAGTTGTCACGTCATGGAATACTCGGCCTAAGCCTTTGACCATGCCCTCAGCGGTCCATTTGATGGATTGCCTTCTGCAAGGCTCTCAGCCTACCTCGCTCTCTGTAAGTGCATCTTCCACCGTTATCTCCGCATCAACGGTTTGTTTTTCTTTAATTAGATATAGTTTAAATGAAAAATTAAGAAAAGTCAATCAGTAAATTCTAATCTTGACAATTATTCGGAAATGAAGTACAATCGATTTGTAAAGAAATTGTAACGAAACGGAGTTTCAATCTGTCGATTGAAATGGATAGGGAGGTTTTATGATAGAAAAAGCGAATAAAAGCCCGCATAAAAGAAAAAAGTCGATCTTAAAAATCGGGATGGCCAGCGTGATCATCACCTGTGTGGTGGGAACGGCCAGTTCCTTTGTTTTTGCCAAGGAGATCAAGGTAACCGTTGATGACCAGGAACGCGTGCTCAGCGGTGGAATGTTCCAGAATGTTGGTGAAGTGCTGGAGGATAACGGCATTGAACTGGGTGATCAATATACCGTCAATGTGGATACCAACTCGGTGCTGTTTACCGTTGACACGGTCGAAGTGAAGAGTAAAGCCAGCGGTGAATTGTCATTTGATGGAAAAACCATTATTTATCAGTCTGAAGCAAAAACTGTCGGTGATTTACTTAGAGAGTATCATATTGAACTGGGCGACCTGGATCGGGTGGTCCCGGGACAATCAACCGCCTTGGAAGATGTAAAAGAGGTCAAGGTTATCCGGGTTCAGATAGATGAGTTGCCAAGCCGACAGGTGATTACCTATACAACCCAGAACAGAGATAATCCAGAGATGGAAGTAGGTAAAACAAAGGTGGTTCAGGCTGGTGTTAATGGCGAATCGAGCCAGGTTGAGCGGGTTCTATACGAGAATGGGGTGGAAGTCAAACGGGAAGTGATTTACGATGAGATTGTCACAGCCCCAATTCCCGAAATTGTCGAAGTAGGGACAAAGGCAGCTGCGGCGACTCCCGCTCCGGTGGTGGAAAGCCCAGCAGTGGTGGAAACGCCTGTAGTGGAAACACCGGTGACGCCAGCGGCGACACCAACACCTGCGGTTCAGACGCCAGCGGCGACACCGTCAACCGCTACGAATACCATTCCTGAAGGGGCGGTAAAAATGACGATCCAGTGTACGGCTTATACAGCAACCGGAAACGCTACGGCATCAGGCGTGATGCCAACAGCTAATCATACCGTAGCAGCCTGGAGTGGTCTGCCTTTCGGAACCAAGATCTATATCCCGGCCATGGGCACTACCTATACAGTGGAAGACCGGGGTGGTGCAGTTACCGAAGGAATCGTTGATATTTATATGGATTCCTACGACGCCTGTATTCAGTTTGGTCGTCAGAATCTGGAAGCCTATATCGTTTATTAAATAAAAAAGGATGTGCCGTGGCACATCCCTTTTTTGTTTCATCATTTTGGGAAATTAAAAAAGCAGAAGCCGATCACACGGTTTCTGCTTTATTTTTTTAGATGTCTGAGAACCTGGGCACGGTAGTCAAAGGGATTTGCGATATCCCGGGTGTAGGGAATCGAAGCGATGTTGAGCGTCACTTCAGGTTCAATGCTTTCATAATCCAAAATCAGGGTATTAAAAGCATCGGTGATTTCCTGATTGATCAGCAATTGATTTTTGACCGATGTGTTTTCCATCAGAATGCTGAAAACACTGCCATCAAGGATATAAATCAGGTGCGTGCTGTAGCAATGGGTTTTGATGATCTTTAAGGTTTTATAGAGAATTTCATCCCAAAGTCTTGGGCCATTCATGGTTTTGAGTTCATCCAGATGGCGAATCGTGATCATTTCCAGAGTCAGGATGGTTTCGCCCCGGGAAGCCCGTTCCATGGCATATTTCAGATCCTTGTAATAAGCTTTTTCAATGGTCAGTCCGGGACTTTCTTCCAGATTATCATAGGAAGCAAGCTGCTGTTCGAGATTTTTTTTAAAACGGAACAATTCTCGTATCTTTCGGATTAACAAGGCACTGCTCAATAATACCATCGGGATTACAAGCAGCCAGCCAACCTGATAGAATTCAAAAGGAATCTCCAGGTAGAAAACCGAAATTAGTGACAATACCACATAACTGCAAAGGAGTAGAATCATAAAAAAGATACTAGCCCCATACGGCATGGCGATGGTAAAGATCAGACAAGTGAACAAAATAAATACGACACAATAATCAATGAAAGTAAACTCGGAAGCGGTGAAAATCAGAAAAGTACCAAAAACCATTAATCCCATAAAGAAAAAAACAAGCGGCGGAACCATGTCGGTTAGGCTGGGCTTTTTGAGGGTGGATTGGTTTACTTTTTTTTCAGATTTAATCTTTTTTTCTTTGCTCGTTTTCGCTTGAGTCGTTTCAGTTTTCTTGGGAAGGGGTGGTGGTTTTTTATGAGCTGGCGTTTCGGTTGCTAAAACGGGTTGTTCCGGAGCGATTGGTTGGGTAAATTCCGGTTCGGGCGTCTGGGTAGGGATTTGGGCATCCAAAACAGATCCAGCAGGAGGTGATGCATGCTCAGTTTCCGAAAATCTGGCATTGAGAATGGCATCGACAGTATTTGGCTGCGGTAGCTCGGTTGTGGTTGGCTCCACGGATGCCTTGGGGATCGCAGTTGTCCGTTCCGATTCGAAAGCGTATGGTGTGGTGCGACCCAGTATTTTTGACAAGGTGGGCAGTTCGTCATCATCCTCGATTTCCCCAATGGGTGTCGAAAAGCCACCCATTGGTTTAGGGGGGGGGGATGGATTCGTAAGGTGTTCACCATCAAAGGCCAGTCTGTTGGTACGTGTTTCAAAAGGACGGGAATTGAGCACAGCCTGATCGAGAGCGTCATCATCTGAAATATCCACCCCGGAAAGAAAATGTTCTCCGGGGTGGTAGGGATTCTGGATGGATGCTTCAAAAACATCGGAGCTGACTTCACGGGAAATGAAACCGTCATCAGTCAGCGAAGCAAGCTTCGCATCAATTCGTATTTCACATTCCTGAATGGTGGCATCCAGAAGCTGTTTCTTTTCGAGAATAATATCCAATTTGTTGGGTTGGATTTTGTCATTATTCATAAGTATCCATCGCTTTCGCTAATAATTTCAATGCAATATTTTTTGGTTATTGACTTTATCACCATAATCGTGGATGATAAAGGAGCTTTTAGAGGCGGGCGAATCATTACAATAAATTTGAAATAGTCCTCTACAACTACACATTATAGCAAAGATTTTACTTACATTAAAGGGAAAATCGAAAAAAGCCAGTAAATACAAAAAAATATTTTTTATCAACAGTGATTGACCAGTTTAATTCTCAAGCTGAAAGTTGAAAGCCGCTATTTATTGGGATTTTGATCAGGGGATGAGTTGTTTCAACTTTTAGCTGTGTATATGTGGATAAGTTATAGAAAAACAATCAACAAACGGATTGTAAAATGATGGGTCAAAAAATCCCGCAATTTAGGGAGTTACAGGGAAAAGGTGGGAAAATTTCAAAAGTTATCCACAAACAGTGGATATAATTGGCGGAATTGTGGATAAACTTGTTGATTACCCCGCCAAATACTGAAATGACGACGATTAGGAGGAGTTAATTGTGGATAACTTTTTAAAAAAAGGGGAACGAATCGAAGACTTAGGTTTAAACAATTTGAAAATAATCCAAAATCCTGAATTTTTTTGTTTTGGAATGGATGCGGTTTTGTTATCATGGTTCGTTTCTCGTCGAATAAAAGGATCTCCTCATATCATCGATCTGGGATCTGGTACAGGGATTATTCCATTGTTGCTTTATGGCAAAACCAGAGCGGCTTCGATCACCGGTCTGGAAATACAAGAACCACTGGTAGAAATGGCCAGACGGAGTATGGCACTTAATGATTTATCAGAGCAGATCCAGATTATCCAAGGCGATATTAAAGCGCCAGGTGACGAGATATTACCAAACACGTATGATGTGGTGGTGAGTAATCCACCTTATATGCGGGCCAAGGATGGACTTAAGAACAATTGTGAAACAAAAACAATTTCCCGACATGAAATTTTATGCAGCATCGAAGATATTCTTGTTTTCAGTAAACGCATGTTAAAAGATCGGGGGCGTCTTTTTCTGGTTCATCGGCCGGAACGGTTAGGCGACATTATTTCATTGATGCGACTCTATAAAATCGAGGTCAAGCAGCTGCAATTTGTATATCCTTCAATAAAAAAAGAGGCGAATCTGGTTTTGATTGAGGGGCGAAAAAGTGGGAAACCAGGGTTAAAAACCGATGCCCCCCTGATTGTTTATCAGCAGGATGGTGCATATACCCAGGAAATTTATGATATATATGGGATGAAAAAGCCGGAATAGTCAAACGATTTAATTTCGGTAGCGGTGGGAATAGACCAGTGCTCATTACTTTTTACACCCAGAAAAAAAGCGGGAGGAATCGATGGCATTTACATATTTTTTTAGAGATTTACATACCCTGGAGCTGATCTGCAACCATGCCATCCCGGAACTTTGGTCGAAGCCGACGATTAAGATCTGGGATGCCGGTTGCGCTATGGGGCCAGAGCCTTACACCCTGGCGATGTTGTTGCGGGATCGGTTGGACCAGGGTGGTTTTCAAAAGGTGAAGATTCAAGCAACCGATATTGATGGCAGCGACCTGTTTGATCAGATTATTAGACAGGCTGAGTATCCCTGGGAGCAGGTGCAGCGGATCCCCGCTGAAATTTTTAAAAAATATTTTATTAAAGTCGATAACCGGGATTTTTATCGGCTCAACGATGAGATCCGGAGGGCGGTAAGTTTTCTGAAGCATAACCTGTTGACCCTGAGAAGCATTGGCAATGATTTTGGCCTGATCGTATGCAAAAATGTTCTGCTGCACTTTAATGAACAGGAACGCATTGATGTGCTACGGATGTTTCATGATTCGCTGATGGATGGGGGCTATCTGGCTATGGAGCAAACACAAAAGTTGCCAACCGAATTAGCCGATCAGTTTGAAGCGGTGGTGTCAAATGCCCAAATTTATCAGAAACGCTGCCAATAAAAAGGTGCCCAGAATTAAGATCTGGACACCTTCTTTTATGAACGGCCCCGTCGGGCCTTGAGAATACGAATGTCTTCCCCCAGAAAGGGAATGGTTTTAAAATGACCGCAGATTCGGGAGGAAAGTCGTTCGTCATAAAGCTCCTTGATTTTTAGAACCGACAGATTAGAGGAAATGATCATCTTTTTTTCGGCATTGAGGCGACTGTCAATCACCTCGTAGAGCTGTTTTTGACTGTATTCTGAAGAAAACTCAGCTCCTAAATCATCGATAATCAAAAGATCACAGAGCAGCAGCGGTTCATAAATCTCAGTTGAGGTCTTCTTCTCCCGGAACAGCTGATCCTGAATGCTGGCCACCAGGTGGGCAGCAGTGACATAGACAATCCCATAACCTTTTTCGGTGAGTTTATTGACGATGCAATTGGACATAAAGGTTTTGCCGACTCCGGGCGGACCGGTAAAAAGCAGCTGGTCTTCGATGTTTTCAAAATTCTGACAATATTTCAGCATATTCTGTTTAATACTAAGAGCGTTGGAACGATGACTGGCTGATCCGGAACCAATCGGCTGTTGGGAATAATAGTCAGGGTTAAAGCTCTCAAAGGTTTCCCGCTGGGCCCGGGTTTTTAAATCATAGCTGGAAAAACTGAGTTCAGCCAGACACTGATTCAGGCAGGCACAGATTCCCTCGGGGAGAATCCCTGAGTCACGACAAAGGGAGCAGTAATACGAGTGGTCAAGCAGGGCGGCTTTTGCTCCGGCCAGAGTTTTTTTTCTGTCTTCAAGCGCACTCATCTGCTGGCGGATAGGAGCGGTTTTATTGACTTCTTTGGCGATGGTGGCTCGGGTCAGGGCAACCCCCAAGCGGTTGATTTCATTATCCAGTTCAGAAAGCTCGGGAATCTGGTTATAAAGAATGGCTTTTTTCTGTCGCTGTTTAAATTGGTAGGCTTGCTGCTTTTCTTGCAGCAGGGCATAGGCTTCATTATAGGTCTTCATTGTTTATCTCCAGTTCCGGCCATAAATCCTCGGCATAATCAACTTCCATATCCAGGTAAGCCTGTTTTCGGGCATCGCTCATCGGTTCAAGGGACTCTTTATGAGCAAATTTTTGTTTTGGCTTGTCATTTTTGATATCTTCCAGGGTTTTAAAGCCTTGTTCGTGCCAATTCTTCAGAATGCCGTCAATATATTTCATATTGGGTTTGTTGGTGCGGGATAAGGCCTGGACAATGATTTCCATTGAAAAACCATAGTCATTAAACCAGGTATCCATCATCTGCCGCTCAGAAACCATCGGGTTTCGTTGGATGCCCAGATATTTAAAAATCTGATAATAGGCTGTGCGTTGATGGGCTGAGTTTTTGATATAGGCTTCGGCTTCGACATGATCACGAACCTCAGCCGTATAAAAACTTCTGGCTACGGTTTCCAGATACGAGACAACCTGGGTCGGGGTAAAGGTGCGATCTTTTTTATTGATCATGTTAAGGGAATATTCGACAATCAGAATCACTGCTTCCGGAGTAAAATTGTATTCATCCAGCCAGCGTTTAAACAGCAGCGTTTCTTTTTTTGTGATCGTCCGGCTTTCGTACATATCCTGGATGGTGGTGTACATCCGTTGAATCCGGTCTTCTAAGCTATTGGAAGACTGGCTGTTTTTGAGTACGGTCGTCTCGGGGATCGCCTCATTTTTATAAAGAATGGTACCGGTGATATTATAAAAACGGACCAGGGCATCCCGGGTGCCGGTGTATTCAATGGCGATGATTTTTTCAGCGGCCCAGTAGTCCCAGGCTTTTTTCACATCGGTTTCCAACAGATTCAGATCTTTGGCGATATCTTCGTTGCTGATGGGGGTCAGGCCCTGGTTAAAGCATCGCTTTAAGCCGTAAAGATAGACCTTCACATAGTCTCCCCGGGCTGTTGGCATATAGTGATTAATAAAAATATTTTCGAGTGGGGTCACACCCAAGTCATCATGGCTGGAAACTAATTCAAAACGATTCATTTGTTACCTCAAGTTATGGATTAATATACTTTCTCACGACTAAAAATCTTTAGTTTTGATAAATAGTGTGTTAAGCTATTATATCACATTGAAAATAATTTGTGAGGAATTCCTGCTTTCATTAAGCTGGGAAAAGAATTCTTAAAGAGTATAAGAAAAACGGCTTTGTTGATAAAAAAACGGCATAAAATCGATACTTTTCTTGATAAAACTGAAACTTATGATATAATAACCAATTGGATATTGCATATACATTTGCACTGAAAGGAATAAATATGGATGCTTTTATTATAGAAGGAGGTAACCCCCTACAAGGCGAGGTTGCGATCTCCGGGGCGAAAAATGCGGTGCTGGGGATTATTCCGGCGGCAGTACTGTGTGCCTGCTCAAGTAAAATAGATAATGTTCCCGATATTAAAGATGTTAACAAAATGATTGTTATTCTCGAAAAACTGGGAGCTGAAATATATAGAGAAAAAGATACCTTAATCATCAATACCGAAAAACCGATCTCTTATGATGTGTCAGACTATGAAGAGGAAACCGGCCAGATGCGGGCCTCTTATTATCTGCTGGGAGCGCTGCTGGGAAGATACCGCAAAGCGATTGTGCCCCTGCCCGGCGGTTGCAACATCGGGGATCGCCCGATTGACCAGCATATCAAAGGCTTTCAGGCCTTGGGTGCAACCGTGGTGATTGAACATGGCCAGGTAAAAATGGAAGCTCCGGAACTGAGAGGAGCCCATATTTTTCTTGATGTTGTCAGCGTTGGCGCCACCATCAATATTATGTTGGCAGCCGTTCGGGCTGATGGCAAAACAATTATCGAAAATGCCGCTAAAGAACCCCACATCGTTGATGTGGCTAACTTTTTGAATTTGATGGGAGCAAACATCAAGGGTGCGGGAACAGACGTTATTAAGATTGTCGGCGTTGAAGAAATGCACGGCTGCGAGTATTCGGTGATCCCGGATCAGATTACCACGGGTACCTATATGATGGCCGCAGCAGCCACCGAAGGGGATATCTTAATTAAAAATGTCATTCCCAAGCATATGGAGGCGATCACGGCTAAGCTCAGCGAAATGGGGGTCATCGTTCTGGAAGAGGACGACGGAATTCGGGTTATTGGAAAACATCCATTAAAGGCAGTCAACGTCAAGACCATGCCTTATCCGGGTTTTCCCACCGATCTACAACAACCGATGGCGGTTTTAATGACGATTGCCCAGGGCACCAGCACCATCACCGAGAGTATTTTTGAAAGCCGATTTAAATACGTGGACGAATTACGACGGATGGGGGCCAATATTTCCATTAATAGTCGAACCGCCAGTATTACCGGGGTAAAGTCCTTATCTGCCACCAAAATCCGAACCACGGATCTGCGGGCCGGGGCGGCCATGGTGATTGCTGGTTTAATTGCTGATGGCGAAACAAAGATCACTGAAATTGTCCATATTGACCGGGGTTACGAAAATCTTCAGGAAAATCTGCGAAATCTTGGGGCGGTTATTCGTCGGGTTTCCGAGAAAGATCCAGCTTGCCTTTAGAGGTTTTTAGGGGCACGATACGATGAGTATCTTAAATCCCGTAAAGTTAGGTTAAGTCAGGTTTAAGCATCATTCGCTAGGATAATCCTAACAATTCAGCTGGTCCTTGGCGCATTTAAATGGAATAATTTTACAAGATATTAAAATGAACAAGGGAGCAAGGATTGAAATTTTGCAGTTTATATAGTGGAAGTTCAGGAAATAGTTTATTTGTCTCAAACAACAGCACCAAAATACTCATTGATGCTGGCCTCAGCGGAAAACGAATCCAGTCTGCCATGGACGCCATTGAAGAAGATCCCCGGGAAATCGGTGGCATCATGGTGACCCATGAACATAGTGATCATATTCATGGGGTTGGGGTTTTGTCCCGGCGTTTTGATTTGCCAATTTATGCCAATGAAAAAACTTGGGCAGCAATGAAAAAGGACTTGGGAAAAATTGCCGAGCATAATGTAAAGATCTTTGATTTTGAAGCGCCTTTTATTATTCAGGATCTTCAAATTGAAGCCTTTAAAACATCTCATGATGCAGCGGATTCAGCCGGTTTTGTCATATCTGACGGCAAAAGCCGGTTGGGAATCGCCACCGACTCGGGGATTATTACGCCAGAAATGCGCAGCGCATTATGCGGCTGTGATCTGGTCGTGCTGGAGTCCAATCATGATGTTTCGATGCTGGAAGCCGGATCGTATCCTTTCTACCTCAAACAACGGATAAAAAGTGATTTTGGTCATCTGTCCAATGAAACAGCCGGAGATCTGGCCTTGGCACTGGTGCAGGAAGGTACCCGTCAACTGGTGCTGGCCCACCTTAGTCAGGAAAATAACTATCCATTGTTGGCCTATGAAACCACTGCCCGGATTCTTACTGGTTCCGGTGTGGTATTGGATGGAGATGTGAAACTTTCGGTGGCAAAGCGAAGCTGTGTGAGTGAGGCAATTAATCTATAAAGAACTTCAACTAAGATTGAGGTGAAACGATGAACGACGATCTGAAAAAAGAAAAAAAACCGAACTCCCTGATCATCGGAATGATCGGAGCCATTATTGGTGGCGTAATTGTTGGGGTGCTGCTTCTAGGTGTCAACTTTTTTTTCGACAGTAATAGTGTAATCCAAGGTGCCAAGAACGAAATTATTGTCAATCAGGGTTCGGCGGACACGGTAGTTGAAGCCATTGCCCAAACCGTGCCACCATCAGTGGTGGGGATTGAAACAACCGGAGTGTCTATGACTGTTTATGGACCTCAGGAGGCGAGTGGCGTGGGTTCGGGATTCATCCTAACCAGTGATGGCTATATTGCGACCAACCAGCATGTGGCCTCGGATGATGTATCGGCATTAAAGGTTTCGCTGGCCGATGGGAATACCTATGATGCCAAACTGGTCTGGTCGGATGCGACCCTGGATATGGCCATTATCAAAATTGATGCCAAGGATTTACCGGTATTGGAATTGGGAGATTCGGATAATGTGGTTGTTGGAGAACTGGCAGTAGCGGTTGGAAATCCGATGGGACTTAATTTTGAGCGAACCGTTACGGCAGGAATCATATCCGCTCTTAATCGGAGCATCCCATTGGAAAACGGGCTGGCAGAAGATCTGATTCAAACCGATGCGTCAATCAATTCAGGAAATAGTGGGGGCCCGTTAGTTAACAAAAACGGCGAGGTAATCGGGATTAATACCTATAAACTAACCACTGGGGAAGGGATGGGCTTTGCCATTCCAATCAATATTTTAAAACCGATTCTCAATGAAATTGTCGCAACCGGTAAATTTGATTCCACCGTGATGGGTATTACCGCTTATGATCGGGCGATTGCTGATTATTATCTGACTGACAGTGATGTCAATTTTAACGAAGGGATTTATATTGCTTCGGTACAACAAGGCGGTGGGGCTGCCAATGCAGGTTTGGCTGCCGGCGACATCATTAAAGAGATCAATGGTGTCAAAACCAATACCATGCTGAAAATGAAAGAAATTCTCTATGCAGTTAATGCCGGTGATAAGGTCAGTGTGACCTTTGAACGGAATGGGCAAAGTCAGACAAAAGATGTGGTTGTGACGGCGGGGCAATAAAGAGAAAACTGTTTGCAATGAAAATTTATGAAAATCACATTGACAGTCGATTTTTATGGTGTTATAATCAAAAATATCTTAAGGTAAGCTTAATAGAAGTCAAAGAAGACCGGACTATTAAGATGATACCTGGGATTTAAGACGCTTATCAAAGGTGATAACAGAAGTTTCTGTTATCACCTTTTTTTTCAAACTAAAATAGGCAAATTAATTTATCAAAGGCGATAACAGTCATGAATGTTATCGCCTTTTTTTGAAGGATTTGTCTTTGACTATTGTTTGAATGAGAATAAGACAATGAATTGCCAGTGAACTAAGAACATTAGGCGAATTCCCCAAAAGACTGAAATTATAAATTGCATAAGAAGATGACTAAATGGTTTAAGATTATCATATTTAAATGATTGAATCAAAATAATTAAGAAAAGAGGAAGTTAAGATGATTAATTCTGGTGATGTCGCATTTGTTCTGATCGGTTCAATGCTGGTATTCTTTATGACCCCCGGCCTGGGATTATTTTATGGAGGGATGGTTCGGCGAAAGAACGTCATTAATACATTAATGTCGGTATTGTTTTGTTGTGGACTGGCGACCGTTATGTGGTTTGCCATCGGTTATTCAATCTCATTTGGAGAAGATGTTGGCGGTCTGGGTGTTGTCGGAAATTTGAGCAATGCTTTTTTTAGTGGGGTCAGTGCCACAGAAGCCGGACCTTATGCGGCCAATATACCGGGTGCCCTGTTTGCGATTTTCCAGCTGATGTTTTGTATTATTACACCAGCTATTCTGGTGGGAGCCTTAGAAGGCCGAATGAAATTTTCGGCAATGTTTATTTTTATTGCCTTCTGGTTATTGCTAGTCTATTACCCATTGGCTCATATGGTTTGGGGCTTAGGCGGCTTTATCGCCGGATTGGGAGCGGTCGATTTTGCTGGCGGAAATGTTATTCATATTAGTTCCGGAGTTTCTGGTTTGATTGCCTGTATCATCCTTGGTAAAAGAAAAGGTTATGGTATTTTAGCGTATCATCCGCATAACATTCCAATGGTTTTCACCGGGGGCGCGATTCTTTGGGTTGGTTGGTTCGCCTTCAATGGGGCATCAGCGCTGGCCGCTAATGGATTGGCGGTTCAGGCGATGGGTAATACAATGATCGCATCGGCTGCTGCAATGTTAAGCTGGATGCTGATGGAATCAATTCTTTATAAAAAAGTGACGGTTCTGGGGGCGGTGACTGGTGCTGTTATCGGTTTGGTGGCCATTACTCCGGGTTCAGGATTTGTACCATTTGGTGCGGCACTGGTGATTGGCGCTCTGGTTAGCCCCATCTGCTTATTTTTTATGACCAAGGTCAAACAGAAGTTTGGCTATGATGATTCACTGGATGCCTTTGGTTGCCACGGAATTGGCGGAATCTGGGGTGGTATAGCGACTGGTCTGTTTGCTCAGTCAGCCATAAACCCGATTGCGCAGTGGGACGGTTTGTTTTTCGGGGCAACCGAATTATTTGTGGCACAATTGATGGCCGTAGGAATTTCTGTTATCTATTCAGCTGCGATGACCACAGTCATAATGCTGGTGCTTAAAAAAGTCATGACTATCCGTGTTTCGCCGGAGGCAGAGGCATTGGGTCTGGATATCAGCGAACACAGCGAACAAGGTTACCCGGCTTTCTCGGGAATTGATCAATAGAACGATATTGAAATGTGGTTGAGGAGTCATGCCATCATGGCTTCGCAATCAGTAAAGAAAGGAAAAAACTTATGAAACTGATTGAAGCAATTATCCGTCCGGAAAAGTTGGAACCTTTAAAGGACGCATTTTTAGAAGCAAAGGTCAATGGTATGAACGTCCGTCAGATACTCGGATGCGGGAACCAATTTGGATGGGTAGCCCATAATCGGGGAACCTCGGTCATGATGAATATGCTACCTAAAATCGAAATAAAGATTGTGGTTGCCGATGATAAGGTTGAGGAAACTGTCCAACTGATTATGGATACTGTCCGAACTGGTGAAATTGGTGATGGTAAAATTTTTATCAAACCGGTGGAGGAGTGTATTCGGATTCGAACCGGAGAGCGGGGCGATATTGCACTTTAAAAGTTAGTGATTGAGGACTGAGACGATTATATTTAAATATAATCGTCTTTTTTTTGTGGCGTATTTTAAATAACTGTCAGCTTTGTGATTCTTGAAATTCTAGGATTGACTCCCGGGTTGAGTAATGCTATAATTCGACTTGCTGAGTCGGAAATGGGTCAGCTAAAATTAAATAGTAGCATCAACCTTAAATAATAGCGAAAAGGTTCAGTCGATTGTCAATGAAGAGGATCGACCCAGCGATGAACCGGATCTGAATTGCGATGATCAAAGGCGATAACAGTTTTTTTGTTGTCGTCTTTTTTTGCGTTGAGCGTCTGAATTACTGATTTATCAGATAATTCAATCAACTTATCAAAGGCGATAAGCATAGCGGCCGGCCATACGTGCAGGTTTTAAAGTGGGTTGATCAGATAATCACTGAACCCGATTCAGTGATTGGCATAAATAACGAAAAAAGAGAATTATGGAGGAAATTATGATTAATTCAGGAGATGTAACATTTATTCTGATTTGTACCATGCTGGTTTTTTTTATGACCCCAGGACTGGCACTATTCTATGCCGGGATGGTGCGACGGAAAAATGTGCTTAATACGATCATGTCAGTGGTGTTTTGCTGCGGACTGGCAACGGTGATGTGGTATATGGTGGGATATTCCCTGGCTTTTGGTCCGGATTTTGGCGGGTTTGGTGTGATTGGTGATTTAAGCAATGTGTTTTTCAGGGGCATTAGTGCATCGGCGCCAGGCCCCTATGCGGGTAGTATCCCGGGTCAGCTATTTGCTATTTTTCAACTGGTATTCTGTATGGTTACGCCAGCGATTGTGGTCGGTTCGCTGTCGGGAAGAATGCGGTTTTCGGCATTGTTTATTTTTGTAACGTTTTGGATGCTGCTGGTTTATTATCCAATGGCTCATATGGTTTGGGGTCAGGGTGGTTTGATTGCCGGTTTCGGTGCGGTTGATTTTGCCGGCGGTTTTGTCATCGAAATAAGTTCGGGGATTTCTGGCCTGGTGGCTTGTATTATTTTGGGATCCCGAAAAGGATATGGCATTAAGTCCTATCATCCCCATAATATTCCGCTGTTTGTCATCGGTGGGGCGATTTTATGGGTTGGCTGGTTTGCCTTTAATGGCGGTTCTGCCCTGGCTGCCAACGGTTTAGCGGTTCACGCAGTGGTGACCACCCTGCTGGCATCGGCAGCAGCGATGCTAACCTGGATGCTGGTTGAAATGGTCGCTTATAAAAAAGTGACGGTCATGGGTGCCATTACCGGTTCGATCGTCGGCTTGGTTTCCATTACGCCCGGAGCTGGTTTTGTACCGACCGAAGCGGCTTTGTTTATCGGCGCTGTGGTGAGTCCAATCTGCTTTTTCTTTTTAACAAAGGTGAAGGTTAAATTCGGCTATGATGATACCCTGGATGCGTTTGGTTGTCATGGTATCAGTGGGATCTGGGGGGTTATTGCCACCGGGCTGTTTGCTCAGACAGCCATCAATCCGGTAGCACAATGGAATGGGTTGTTCTTTGGTGACACCCAGTTATTTGTGGCTCAGCTTATTGCGCTGCTGATTGCGGTGCTTTATTCGGGAACAATGACGGCAGTGATTATGCTAATCCTCAAAAAGGTCATGGCAATCCGGGTCGCTCCCGAAGCCGAAGCCCTGGGTCTGGATATCAGTGAACATAGTGAAGAAGGTTATCCCGCTTTTTCTGGAATTGACCAATAGCGGCTGATCGACTAAAATACCAGAAGACAGTAATTCTAAAACGAAAGGATAAAGAAATGAAACAGATCGAAGCGATTATTCGTCCGGAAAAGCTGGAACCCCTCAAGGATGCTTTTTTGGCAGCAAAGGTCAATGGCATGAATATCCGGCAAGTGCTGGGATGTGGCAACCAGTATGGGTGGGTAGCTCATAACCGCGGCACCTCGGTGATGATGAACATGATTCCCAAAATTGAAATAAAAATTGTGGTAGCGGATGATAAGGTTGAAGAAATCATTCAGTTGATTATGAGTGTGGTGCGAACTGGGGAAATTGGCGATGGCAAAATCTTTATTAAACCAGTCGAAGAATGTATCCGGATTAGAACCGGAGAACGAGGCGATATCGCATTGTAAAAAATGGGGTCTAATCGTTTTAATGAAGCTCTCTATATTTGCATTCGTAAATATGGGGGGCTCTTTTATGTTTGCTCGTTTACAAAAACAAATGAAAGGATTGACATTTTCATCGATAATACTATAATTAAGGAATAGTTGCAAAATTTCAGAAATGAATATAAAAAAAAGTACAGATAGCGAGGTGAGGGAATGAAAAAAGTAGTGGATGATGAACGTCTGATGGTAAAAATTTGTGAGATGTACTATAACCAGGATATCAATCAAAAGTTGATTGCCAAGGAGTTGGGTCTTTCCCGTCCAACGGTGTCCCGGATTCTTCAGAACGCCAAGGAGCGAGGGATTGTCAAAATTATTATCGATCCTATTTTTGGTAACAACTATGTGGATCTGGAAAAAAAGCTGGAGAGTCGCTATGGCTTGAAAGAAGTTTTCATTGTGGATATGAAACAGGACAGCCGGGATCAGAAGGATGAGTTGGCTAAAGCGACTGCCAATTATCTCGAGCGGTTAATTAAAGATGATACGATTATCGGGGTTTCGATGGGTTCTTCCATTGGTCAGATCTATCGTTTTATATCAAAGGGAACCTCAAAGCGGGTGACCTTCATCCCCCTCATCGGTGGGATCGGACATCTGGGTATGGAGCTGCACTCCAATACCATTGTCGAAGCCTTGGCAAAGGCTTTTGGCGGCGTTTCTTACTTGCTCCACGCCCCGGCCCGAGTGTCTGGAGTCAAGATCAAAGAAGAATTAATGAAGGAGCCGGATATTAAGCGGATCATTAAAATGGGCGATGGGCTGGACGTAGCGGTGGTTGGGATCGGCGTTCCCAATCGCGGATCGGCGATTATGTCGACCGGTTATTACGATGAAAAAGACATGGAAACCATGCGCCAAAAAAATGTGGTGGGTGATGTCTGTATGCAGTTTTTTGATATCAATGGCAGCACTGAAGCCTTTGAGTCTGATAATTGTGTGATTGGGGTTGACATCAAGAAACTTCGTCGGGTTCCCCATTCCATTGGTGTTGCCAGTGGTTCTGAAAAAGCCCGGGCGATTCAGGGGGCCATCAAAGGCGGTTTCATTAATGTCCTGGTTACTGATGTGGAATGCGGAAAAAAATTGCTGGAATTCGATGACGTTTTCGAACAAGTGGATAAAATTGGAGTTGGGACTCCAGAAATAAAGAGGGCCGACTGAAAATGATGTTGTTAAAAGAGGAAGCCTTGAGAGATGTTAAATTATTTGCTCTGGATATGGATGGAACGTTTTATCTGGGTAACGGTTTAATTGATGGGGCACTGGATTTTATCGAAGCGCTCCGAAGCCATCAAAAAGATTTTATTTTTATCACCAATAATTCATCCCGGGGATCCAGCTTTTATCAGGAGAAACTAAAAAAAATGGGTTGCTTTGTGGAAGCCGACCGGATCATCACCTCCGGGGATGTGACCATTGAATATTTAAAAACCTATTATCCCGGACAACCGGTCTATCTGATGGGCACTCCGCTATTGGAGGAGAGCTTCCGGGAACATGGCATTAACCTGGTCCAGGAGCAGCCAGATGTGGCAGTCGCCAGCTTTGATACCACCCTGACCTACGAAAAGCTCAAAAAAATCTGCACCTTTATTAACAATGGGGCAGTCTTTTTATCCACCCATCTGGATTTGGTCTGTCCCACCGAAACTGGTTTTATCCCCGATTGCGGTGCCATGTGTGCTCTGATCACCAAATCCACCGGAGTGGAACCCAAATACTTAGGCAAGCCTTTTTCCGAAACCATGGAGATGATTTTAGCCATTACCGGGCATAAAAAAGAGGATGTGGCCTTTGTCGGCGATCGTATCTATACCGATGTGGCCACTGGCGTCAATAACGGCGGTAAGGGTTTTCTGGTGCTGACTGGAGAGACAAAAATGGCGGATGTCGCGAATTCAGCAGTGGTTCCGGATTGTGTTTTTGACTCGCTGAAAGAAATGATCAACTATCTATAAGCCTGTTTATTTTAGTCAAAAAGGGGAAGATAATAAGAAGACGAATCGAACATGTTGATGACGGGAACGAATAAATGAATAAACGGAAAGGAATGAAAGATTCATTAACAGGTAAGAAGTATGCATAGCAAAACAGTTACGATTATTAATCCCAGCGGTTTACACGCCCGGCCAGCGGCGGAGTTTTGTCAGAAGGCCGGAGAATTCAGAGCAGATATCCGCATTAAAAAACTGGGCGACGATTCCAAAGAGGGTGATGCCAAATCGCTCTTGAGTATTATGGCTACGGGGATTGGGCAGGGCGATGTGGTTGAAATTTTTGCCACCGGTGAAGATGAAATGCTGGCCGTGGAAACCCTGGTGGCACTCGTCGGCAGTGGTTTTGGTGAAGTGTAATTATTATAAGACGTAAAAAAACACCGTGAGGTGTTTTTTTAGTGGGCGGATATTCGATCAGGCAGATGCGAGGTTATTTTTATAAATAATCGATTTTAGATCGGCTTGACGCCACTGCAGTTCGTCCAGGTTGATACCGAAGTCCATTTGACCCTGGGTGGCAATCAGCAGATGTTCCAAATTGCAGTTACCGGCCCGTTCACCGATGCCGAAGAGGGTAGTATCGGCATATTTGGCACCACAGCGGAGGCCCTGGATGGAGTTGGCCACGGCCATGCCCAAATCGTTGTGCATGTGCACCTCGATGTCGATGTTGTCGGGAATCCGGTTGATCGTGGCCTTGCAGAGACTGGGGGACATGATCCCCACGGTATCGGAGAAACGCAGGGTGGTGGCCCCCAGATGCTGGGCGGTTTCAATCAGTAAAACGACAAAATTCCAGTCGGCCCGGGAGGCGTCCTCCAAACCGATGGTCAGTTCTCTTTTTTCGGAATGGACAGCCGCGGCGCAGGCACTCAGGGTTTTAAGTACCTGGGATCGGGTGGTGCGGAGCTTCTCACGAATCAGCAGATCCGAAGCCGGGACACAAACATGGATAATGTCGGCGCCGCAGTCGATGGACTGGCTGATATCAGAGAGATTCATCCGGTTCCAGCCAATAATCTTCGCCTGCTTACAGGACAGTTTGATTTTTTCAAAGGCCCGGCATTCCTCTCTGCCCATGGCCGGGGTACCGGCTTCAATCCGGGCAACCCCCAGGGTATCCAGAGCTTTGGCGATGGTGATTTTTTCGCGGATCGAAAAGGCCATTCCGGGGCTTTGTTCACCGTCTCTTAAGGTCGTATCAACAATATATCTGTTTGTCATTTTGTACCTCTCTGGCAAGGGTTCGCAGTTCCCGATCGGACAGATTTCGGCCTAATTTAGTGCAGTGGGATTTTAAGTGTTTTAAAATGCTATGGGCGGCTGACTCGGATAATTGCGAATCGTTTAGTTTATACAACAGGCTTTGGCGGCCGGAGTGTTTGCCCAGGACAATTTCTCGCTGGTTACCAACGCTTTGCGGACTAAAGGGTTCATAGGTATTGGGGTTTTTTAATACCCCATCCACATGAATACCGGATTCGACCTTGAAAATATCGGTTCCGATGATCGCCTTCATTTTGCCAACCGGCTGGCCGGACAGTTTTTCATAAAGGTCACGCAGCTCACTTAAAACCGATAAGTCACCGGTAAACAAATCAGGTTGACTTAGTTTTAGCCCCATCAGCACTTCTTCCAGCGGTGGGAAGTTATGATGGTTGGCAAAACCGCAGCTGATACTCTGCCCGCCAGCCGATAGCCATTCCAGAGCGATGGCAGTGGCACAATGGTGGTGATTGCCGGGGCAGAGATCCAGAGTTTCAATGCCGCTGTCTAGCAGGGCCTTAAAAACTTCTGAATAATCCCGGGTCATCAGGTCTTCCAGCCCGGTAATCCGGATTTTTTGATGGTGACAAGAATGTAATTTGCCAACGGGAATATTTTTTTCCACCAGCTCATTTGGCTCCAGTTTCCAGAGGGCTTTCGGTTCTTTCGTCCCTGGGCCAGCCGAAGCGAGCGATTCGGGAAGAATCCGGGTCAGAAAAAAACGTCGCTGCCCCAACCATTGTTTTAAACCGGCAGCAGTGACCGGAAAATTAAGCCGGTCAACCAGCTCCGGGGTCAATTCGATTTTGGTGACGCCACAGGTAAAAAGCAGGTCACAGAAATGGTTAAGATCCTGGCTGGTCATCCCGGACGTATTAAAGGTTGTCAAGGTTCGATCAATAATAGTAACCATTTGTGTACCCCGCTTTCGTTTGTTTTAATTTAAAATTGATACTGCCAATGTTAGGGCAGCATCAATTGGTGTAGTATAAAATAAAAGATTAGCCCAGTACCGACAATTGTTATATCATGTTGTGTGCCTCAAGGCGAACAGTTGCGGAGCTATAACATAATAGGGTGGCATTCTTGCATTCGCAACTGTACGAATTGTGCGCATTCAACAGATTAACAAGGGTCTGACCCCTTGGTCATTGGTCGGTACGGTAGTATGGCACTACCCCAAGAGAGCTAAATAACCAGGTCTTCGACCACCTTGCCGCCTTCGATGTGTTCGTCCATAATCCGTTCCACATCGTCGACGGTCACCTTGCCATACCAGACGCCTTCGGGATAAACAACCACGATGGGACCCTTGTCGCAGATGCCGAAGCAGCCGGTGTTGTTTAACATGACGTCACCGGATAATTCCCGCTCGTCGATTTCTTCAAGAAAGGTCTGCAGGATTTTGACTGAATCCTGTTGAAAACAATACCCCTGTTGGGTGCCGTTGATCCGGCAGCTGGTGCAGATAAAAATATGATGTTTAGGACTAACCATTTTTAAATTCCTCCTGATACGTTTATAAATAGTTTTAAATGATAATAATTGTCAACTTTACCGACGGAAAGTCTGTCTAAAAGTTAACCCAGTACCGACAATTATTACATCATGTTGTTTGCATCGGAGCGAACAGGTTGATAAACCTGTCCGATTCCGCAGCAAACAACAGATTAATAATTGGTCGGTACGATAGAGCAATGCTAGAAATTACCGGCCGTGCGCAGTTCGGACTTTAAGATTTCCTGGGCGGCGGTTTTAACAGCATCTTCAATCCGGTCGTAGGTTGTGAAGACCTTGATACCCTTGCTTTCTAACCGTTTGGTGGGCAGATCACCGATACGCATGGTGATGGTACCGTCGCAATCATTTAGGGCTTTTAGAATGGTGCCGATCTTATCTTCCTTTTCGTCACATTCTTCTTCGCCGCTGCAATACTTGCCGATCACCCGTTTTTCTTTAAACTGAACCTCGTCGTCAAGGTAGTCATAGATATACAGTTCAGAGGCCTGGCCGAAATGCTGATCCACCAGCATCCCGCCTTTGGAGGTGATCGCAAAGCGCAATCCCTTTGGGGATACTATGGTCTTTGATTCACTTCTGGCTTCATTTTCCCGGAAATCCAGGGAGATGTCGCTGTCCAGCTTGCCGATGGCATCAGCCCGGCATTGTTTGCAGTGATACATTTGTTTTAGATGAACACCGCACTTATCACGAATCGCATTGATTTCGCGGTTGGTGGCGATTTTTAAACCTTCAAAGGCGGAGCCTTTCACGGGAATCAGGGGCATCACATTGGAGATAAAACAGCCCATGTCTTTGACCGTTTTGACCACTTCTTCGATGTGGGTATCATTGATTCCCATCAGGGTGACCGTATTGATTTTGACAATCACCCCTTCATCAATCAGGAGCTTGATCCCGGAAAGCTGGTTGGCCAGAAGAATTGAAGCAGCGGCTTCGCCATGGTAGCGGTTTCCCATAAAATCCACATGTTTGTAGATTTTGGCACCGATAGCCGGATCAACCGCATTGACGGTAACGGTAACATGGGATACCCCCAGTTTGGCCAGCTCTTTGGCATAGTAGGGGAGCATTAAGCCGTTGGTGGATACGCAGAAGGTAACATTGGGGTCATGCTCATGGATTAATGTCAGGGCTTTTCGGGTTTGTTCAAAGTTTGCCAGCGCATCTCCGGGGCCGGCTATGCCGACAACGGTGAGGTTGGGTACCTTTTCTTTAACCAGTTTATATTTTTCAAAAGCGGCCTCGGGGGAAAGAATGTCGGTGGTCACGCCGGGACGGCTCTCGTTGGGGCAATCAAATTTGCGGACACAGTAATTACACTGAATATTACATTTAGGGGCAATGGGGAGGTGCATCCGGGCGTTTTTCTGGGAGGCACCACAGCTATAGCAGGGATGGTTGGCGGTTTTTTCCTCAATGGTCTGAGCCTGCGGGGTTAGTGGGTCAGTAGTTTTTTTGTATTCCAGAACTTTCATTTGTGCCTCCGTTTTCGGCTCTAATCCGTATTTGGATTTGGGCCCTTCATTATAATAGGTGTTGTACAGGGTTTCCCGGAATCCCCCTTCCACTGTTTTAAGAATGGTGTTGGTTATCTGATCCAGGAGAACCTGAGAGCCTTCATAGCCCAAGGTCCGAACCCGCTGGCCGCCGATGCGGTCATGGATCGGAAAGGCACAGCGGATCAAGGGAATCCCATGTTTTTCTTCAATCCGGCGGCCATCGGAATTCCCCAGCATCAGGTTGGCACCGAGTCTCAGGGCTTCTGCTTCAATGGTTTCGAAGTCCACATCATTTAAGATCACGTAGTTGTCAACAAAAAGCACATCGGCCAGTTTGGAAAGCTCAGCTTCAATCTTTTCTTTGAGCTGGGGACAAGCAGAACCAGTGGCGGCAATCACGGGCATTACGCCATTTTCACAACAGAGGCGGACTGCCGAAACGACAAAATCGGGTTCGCCGAAGATGGCGATGCGACCCAGGGCATTGTATTTATGGGAGTCGACCATGCCATCAAGATAACGCCCTCTTGCTTTGACGATTTTCTCCGGAATGGCTTTTTTTGACAGTTCGGATAAAAGCTCCATTAAGGCATCGGTATCCCGAAGTCCCATTGGCAGGTTCAGCCGTTTGTAGGGGACGCCATAGTTTTCGTAGAGGTAAACCCCCGGGGATTCGTCAGGTTTGATGGTATCAGACAGTTCGATAGTAGCCCGGGATCCGGCCATTTTCTGGATTTCTGAAATAGGGGTACCATGCATCGGTAGCCGATAATAAGAACTCTGGTGGACACCATCGAGGTTTTCGGAAAGATCCGGCAGCAGGATATAGGAAAGCCCAAACTGATCCAACACATCTTTTAAATAACGGGTATCTGCCGGGGAAATCATGGTCGTGACGATGTTGATCTTATTATGTTTGGCAGTGTCCATCTCGACATGGGAGACAATCGCCCGGAGTGCCCGGGTGAAGCCTTCAAATTGAGTGCCGCCGTAACCCGCTGATTTGACCGGAATGATTTTTACCGTCTCATCAGGATGAGCAGCATAAAAATTCTTGATGATGTATTCAATGTCTTCGCCGATGGTTTCGGCCAGACAGGTGGTCGAAACGCCGATGACTTCGGGTTGATAAAGTTTGATCAGATTTTCCAGGCCGATGATCAGATTTTTTTCACCGCCGTAAACGGTCCCTTCTTCAGTCAGGGAAGAGGAGGCGATGTCCACCGGCTCATTATAATGGGTGGCCATATGACGGCGGATATAGGTGCTACAGCCCTGGGATCCATGGAGGATATTCATACATTTTTGAATGCCATAAAAAGCATTGGCGGTTCCCATCGGCATGCACATTTTACAGGGATTAATATTTAGGTTGACTAAATTTTTAGACATTGTTGATACCTCCTATGATTTCCCAGACCGGACTGTTCATCGACAGGTTGATTTCTGAGGCGAAGTTCAAGGTGCCTTCGTAGCCCGCCAGAGGATGCTTCCGTTCATGGTTGTGGTCACAGAAGGCTACCCCCAGTTTATAGGCCAGCGGCCGTTCCTTGACGCCGCCGACTAATATATCGGCTCCCATTTCCTTCATAAAGGCTTCCAGTTCGGCCGGATTGGCATCGTCTAAAATGACGGCATCCTCGTCGACCAAATGCGAGATAACTTCGTAATCATCCTTGCTCCCGGTTTGGGTGCCGACCATTACGGTGTTCATGCCAAATTCGTGAAACTGGCGGATCAGGGAGATTGCTTTAAAGCCGCCACCGACATAGATAGCGGCTTTTTTTCCTTCAAGATTTTTGCGATATTTATTTAAAAGAGGAATGACTCTATTTTTTTCTTCTTCAATAAAGGCTTTAGCGCGCTTGATCACGTCTTTATCACCGACCGCATAGGCAATCCGCATCAGTGAATCGGAGGTATCGGTGACGCCGAAAAAGCTGACTTTAATAAAAGGAATTGAAAAGGCTTCTTCCATCTGTTTGGCCAGATAGGTCATTGAACCGGCACATTGAACCAGATTGAGTTGGGCTGTAGGGGCTTGTTTTAAATCCTCGACTTTGGCGTCGCCGGTAATATTGGCAACGACTTCCACGCCGATCCGTCTTAAATAATTTTTGATGATCCACATTTCCCCGGCCAGGTTAAAGTCGCCGAGTATGTTGACACCACATGTTTTTTCGGGTAAAACGTCTGGGGTAACCAGGCTCATGATGGCATTACAGGCCATTTTATAGCCGGTTTTCTTGGTTCCGGAGAATCCTGGGGATTTAACAGCGATGACCCGGATGCCGTACTTTGCTTCGGCGTTGCGACAGACGGCGTCGATATCGTCACCGATGACGCCGACAATACAGGTGGCGTAAATAAAAATGACTTTTGGGGCATGACTGGCCATGATTTCATCAATGGCGGCCACCAATTTCTTTTCGCCGCCGAAAATGACGTCTGTTTCCCGCAGATCAGTGGAATACGAGTTGCGATAGCCTTCTTCGCCGCTGGATAGACTGCCGCGGATATCCCAGGTGTAGCTGGCACATCCAATCGGGCCATGAACAAGATGGAAGGCGTCAGTGATGGGGTTTAAAACGACCCGGGCGCCACAGTAAACACAGGCCCGTTGACTGACGGCCCCAGAGACACTGGCGGACTCACACTTGATGCCGTCGCCGCTGCATTCCGAAAAACGGATCGACTGGGCTCTTTCTGGTAAAATTGCCGCATCATTTTTCATTGTACAGCCTCCTTTCAAATAAGGGGAAGAAAATCCCCCCTGGTGTTTGTTTCTAAGAATCGTCCTGGAGACAATCACCAAATCGTTGTCTGCTACAAGATCGGACAGGCGCGCCTGTTCGCCTTGATGCAGACACCTGATTTATGATTGTCTCCGGACTTACTTCTGTTTGCTATCTGGGGGTATATATAAGATTAACCCCAGTTGTAGATAATGAGATAACCCAGTACCGACAATTGTTACATTACCATTTCCAGATCTTCATCTTCACAGTCACGGTCTTGACGGTCCATGAGCGCATTGAGGATCAGTTCAGCCAGTCGGATGGCACCTTTATAGCCAACGATCGGCATGTAAGAATGAACATAACGATCGATGATCGGGAAACCAACACGGACCAGAGGGATATCTTCGGCACGGGCGACTTGTTTGCCGTGAGTGCCGCCGATTAATAAGTCTACCGGATCATTTTTAATCCATTGGTGCAGTTCAAACAGGTCACCGGCTTGCTTGGCAGTACAGCCTTCAACGCCGAATTTTTCCAGTAGCGCAGCGGCTTTTCGGTCAAAGGCCGCTCCAGGGGTCCCAGTTACCATGTATTTAGGAATCATGCCCATTTCCAGAACGATCTGAGCCATCCCCAAAACAGTGTCCGGATCGCCGAAAATAGCCACGGTTTTGTTGTGGGTGTATTGATGAGAATCCAAGAGGATATCCATTAACTGGCCCCGTTCTTCTTCAATTTCATAAGGGACTTCATTTTTAGAGAACTGGTTCAAAGCCATAATGAAGGCATCGGTATTTTCGACACCAATTGGCAGTGGCAGGGTTTTGTAAGGCACCTTGCATTTTTTCTCCAGGGTGTCAGCGGCAAATTCAGAGGTCAGTTCGCCTAAGCCCAGACTCATTTCACAGTTGCCCAGATCCCGGATATCAGCAATAGTGGTGCCGCCTTTGGGATACATGGTGTAATTGCCGGTCATTGGGGCATCTAAAACGCCGCTGGTATCGGGCAGCATAATGAACTCGGTACCCATCAGCTTCATCAGCCGTTTCATTTCCCGCATGTCGCCAGGGTTGACAAAGCCGGGGAAGAGGGCCAGTTTGCCATTTTTTTCGCCAGTTGATTCAGATAGATATTTAATAAATCCGGAGATCATGTTATAATAACCGGTAATATGTGAACCAACATAGCTTGGCGTATTGGTGTGAACGACCAATTTGCCTTCAGGTACTTTGGCATCCTGGATGTAACCACTCAGGTCATCACCGATGGTTTCACTCAGACAAGTGGTATGCACTGCAATGATCTCAGGGTCGTAAATATCAAAAATGTTTTTAATCGCCGTTTTTAAGTTGGAGCCACCGCCGAATACGGATGCTCCTTCAGTAAATGAACTGGAAGATGCAATAGCTGGATCTTTAAAGTGTCGGGTTAAAAACATCCGATGAAATGAACAGCATCCCTGAGAGCCATGGCTGTGGGGCATACATTGGTGGACGCCCAGGGCTGCGTACATCGCACCGACTGGTTGACATGTTTTTATCGGATTGATTCGTAGGGTGGATCGGTCCGATAATTTTTTTGGGGTTAATTCTAACATTATTCCATACCTCCTAAGCTGCCAACTAACGTGGGTTCACTTTTCCATGGGGCTTGAACCATATTCCAAACCGGGGTATAAGTGGCCATTGTAATGTCTTTGGCGAAATTGAGTGCTCCTCTGAATCCAGCGTAGGGACCGCTGTAATCATAGGAATGTAGTTGTCGTGAGGGAACTCCTGATTTTTGAATAATAAATTTGTCTTTAATTCCCGAGAAGAAAATATCAGGTTTTAATAGTTTTAAAAATTCTTCTGTTTCAAAATGGTTAAAGTCATCGGTAATGATGGCACCTTCGGAAATATCAGACCATAAGCCATCATATTTTTCCAGCGGAACACCGGCGGCTTTCAAAGCTTCAAGTTTTTCGGGCGTATGGAAGGTTTTGTAATTTGCTTCGTCTTTAGTGACCGTAATACTTTCAATGTTTTTGGAATCGGCATCCATTTTAATCGTCGGAATCACATCACGACCTTCGTAGTCGTCACGATGTCCAAACTCGTAACCAGCCAGGATAACTTCCACTCCCAACGATTTTAACAGATTGATATAGTGGTGGGTTCGTGATCCGCCAACGTAAACAGCGGCTTTTTTACCATCCAGTTTTGATTTATAATAAGACATTGCTTCGGAAATTTCATCGAGTTCTTCAGCAATAACTGCTTCGGTACGAGCCAGTAATTCGGGATCATCAAAATACAGAGCAATATCCATTAAAGACTTTTTAATCCCATCGACACCGATGAAATTAACCTTGATCCAGTCCATGCCGTATTTGGTTTTCATCATTTCGGCAATATAGTTGATTGAACGATGGCATTGAACCAGGTTCAGATCGGCGGTATGGGCATTTTTAAGATGATCATAGCTGCCGTCACCAGTCATGACGGAGACCACGTTATAACCGATGCGCTTTAAGATCCGCTCAACTTCCCAGCCGTCACCACCGATGTTGTATTCACCTAAAAGGTTAACCGAGTATTTCTGAGGTTCGGCATCACCGGTACCGATAATGTATTTCATCAAACCGTTGTTGGCAATATGGTGACCGCCGGATTGGCTGACGCCCTTATACCCTTCACAACTGAAGGCTAAAACCTTGATGCCGTACAGTTTTTCAGATTCTGCAGCCACCGCATGGATGTCATCACCAATTAATCCAACCGGACAGGTGGAGCTGATCATGATACATTCCGGGTTGAAAATTTCAACCGCTTCTTTGATGGCCTGGCGTAATTTTTTTTCACCGCCGAAGACGATGTCGGTTTCCTGCATGTCAGTGGAAAAACTGTATTGAGTAAAGTCTTTGGTGTTTTCATCACCCTTGGCTTTGTTTCGTCTCGTTCCCCAGGTGTAGTAGGCACAGCCGATGGGGCCGTGAACGATGTTGACAACATCTTTTAATGGGCCGATAACAACCCCTTTACATCCAGCGTAGCAGCAGCCACGATTGGTCATAATCCCGGGAATCGCTCGGGTATCGGCAGCGATGACTTGCGGTTCACCGCTTTCAATTTCTATGACATGTTCTTTTCGGTTTTTATATATTTTAGAGCTGTATTTATCGAGTACTTTATCTCTAGAATCCATTCAAATCACCTCTTTCTAAAATGCATCCGCATTTTTTTCGCCACTTCGTACCCGAATGGACTCTTCAATTGGGATGACAAAAATTTTACCATCTCCCGGATTTCCAGTTTGATTGCTATCGATAATAATGGAAACAACCTTGCTGACATCCTCGTCTTCACAAATCACGGTGAAAAATCGTTTCGGAATTAAACGGGAGGATTCGGTTAATGCTTCACCCATGGATGAGACGGGCATCTCACCAGCGTCAACAATATCCTGAATGATCGATAAATCAATACTTTTCTTGCCACGACCAAGCACCTTTAAACAGGTAAAAGCAGGATAGCCTTCGTTGACAAGGGCTTCTTTGGTCTGGTTTACTTTATTCTGCCTGATAATCGCCATAACTTCTTTCATATCAATTCCTCCTTTTACAGGCCGGCTGTTCCAGTACTGATTGTATACGCTTCTTCTACGGGAGAAATGAAAATACGACCATCTCCAAAAGTACCTTCCTTGCCAGTTTTTGCATATTTCATAATTATTTTTACAACATCATCTTTGTCTTCGTCTTTGACAATACAAAGCAGCATGACTTTGGGGATTTCATCATAATAAACGTCCCCAACTTTAATACCTTTTTGTTTTCCTCGTCCATATACATCCAGTTTTGTTACAGCTGAGAATCCAGCGGACAACATTTCGGATAAAACAACGCCTGTTTTTTCAGGTCTGATAATTGCGCGTACCATTAACATATGTAAAACCTTCCTTTCGCTCTTAAAGCATTAATCTTAATGTACCGACTAAATGTCCATCAAGCCGTGTTCCATCAACAGTTCTTCCAAACGATCCTGGTGCATTGGGGTAGGCACTACAAACATTTCATTACTGTCGACAGCAGCAGCCAAATTACGGTATTCCTGAGCCTGGTTGGCAGTGTCATCAAATTCCAGAACGGTTTTTTTATTGATTTCGGCCCGTTGAACCATGTTATCACGGGGTACAAAGTAGATCATCTGGCTGCCCAGCTCTTTTGCAAAGGCATCAACCAGTTCTTTTTCGCCATCAACATTACGACTGTTACAGATGATCCCACCAAGTCGAACGCCGCCACTTGAAGCATATTTCTGAACCCCTTTTGCGATATTGTTGGCAGCATATAAGGCCATCATTTCACCCGATGCGACGATGTAGATTTCCTGCGCTTTACCTTCACGGATCGGCATGGCAAAACCACCACAGACAACGTCACCTAATACATCGTAGAAGACATAATCCAGATCGTCGGTGTAGGCACCGAGTTGTTCCAGCATCCCGATGGAAGTAATAATTCCCCGGCCAGCACAGCCAACACCGGGTTCCGGTCCACCTGATTCCACACATTGAATGCCCCGGAATCCTGGTTTTAAGATCGCTTCCAGTTCGATTTCTTCGCCTTCTTCACGAAGGGTATCCAAAACGGTTTTTTGTGCCAGACCACCAAGCAACAACCGGGTTGAATCCGCCTTTGGATCACATCCGACTACCATAATGTTTTTGTCCATGAGTCCTAGTCCGGCTGTCAGGTTCTGGGTTGTGGTTGATTTACCAATACCACCTTTTCCATAAATAGCGATTTGTCTCATAATCTGTTCCTCCTGAGTGTGAAAAATTTAAGATCCAATGCAAGTTTTTGAGCAAAAATAAAAGAAGTCCTGGCCTTTCACAACAGTGTAAATGGTAAGACTTCCTTGTCTAAAAAACTTATTTTGTTTTGCATAAACGAAAAGGTCTTAATCGGCCGCCCTGATTGAGCACCAAATTAAGACCTCTTTGTCTAAATAGGGATAGATGTGAGGGTAACAAAAAGGTCTCAGCACTTACCCAATTGTAAGGAGCTGAGACCACATTGTCTTTGTCAAATCCGTATTGCATTGTTTTCTATGGGCTTATTATCCATGGAATTAAGGGATAAGTCAAGCTGCTTCGCTTGTAAACCCTTTTCAAAGTGAAATGGGTTTAAGAATTGGCTGGCAGTGCGAGTGTTTTTTTTGAGCCCAAACCGGGATTGTACTTTAGTTTGTTGATGCGTTTAATAACTGTCAGATAGGATGAAATCATTTTCACGGGTTGCTAATGTATTTTGAATCAATTGACAAATTCTTGCTTAAATAAAACTTAAGAGATCCTTAAATATCACCCAAACGATCAGCCACAGCTGGAGCAGGAAGAACAGTCGCCGCAGGATTTTTTCATTGGATCATGAACCAGTATGGACCGGACGGTGGCGGTTTTTAAATCAACTGTTACAATATTATCCTGAATGATTTCCATTTTGCCATCACTAAAAACAATGGTCATCGGTTCGGGAACAAGTACCTCCGGATCCAGAGTACCCGGTTTCATCAGCGGCTGGACGAACTGCTTGCCTTCCGGGGCGGTGATCATCAAACCGTTGTTGCCGGTAATCAGGGAGCGGACCTTCCCGGCGGGGGAATAGTTCACTGAATTTTCGTCGCAATTAATGCCATGAGCGTTGCTGTCATAGGCGATCACAATCCCGATCGGGGTGACAATGGGTTCGGGCAGGGCGGGTTCAAAACTTTTCAGTATGCCGTTTTCATATAAGGAGAAACCGTAGCGCACCTTCACCAGCCCATCGGGACTATTGATTTCGATGGTTTCCTGAGGCCACATGGTCAGACTCTTCAGTGCCCCGCTTTCATAAAAGCAGAGGCTCACGACCTTGGCGGAAAAGGCTCCCACCGCCAGATCAAAGGCCATTGGTTTGGCCAGGCTATATTCGTCATGCTCGGTCCAGTAGCCGTTAATCCGACCGTTTAAGGGGAACAAACGGTGGATCCGGCCATTTTCATAAAAGCTGATTCGTTCGGCGGACAGGTTTCCCAGAGAGGTGATCACCTCAGTCGCATTTTCCAGATCGATACTTTTAATCTGGCCGCTTTTAAAAAATTCCAGGGCCAGCCCCTCCCGATTTCTCAGGTTGGCCGGACCATAGTGGGGAATCAGCATCCCGACTGGGGTATTGATGGTATTGGGTTCGTCGAAGGTACAGCCTTTGGGTGAACCGTCGGTATAGGTTTCTAAATAGGTGACCCCGGCGAGGGGGCCATAGTTTTCAGTTTGGCAGGTTGGCATAATAAGCTCCTTCTATTCACAGACGACATGGGTAATCACCACATGCGTAGCGGAATTATTTTTATTTTCGACCCGGTATTGCATTTGCATTGCCGGTAACTGGTGTTCAAACCATGGCGGGATATGATCACAAACCAGCTTAAGGGCATAAAAGGACGTTTCTTTTAAAAACGGCAACAGCGCTGCTTTTGAACTGAGCTCCGGGTGTTTTCTCTGTACCTCGGTTAAATCAAAATGGTAATATCCGGGGATCTCGGTTTCTACCGGTGTCCGGGATAATAAAATAGCATCGGCCTGTGCGTCCTCATTCTGGCTGATCAGATCGGCCTGGATGGCGTCCAAAAGTTCGGGATCAAAATCTTCAGATTCACAGATAACAAAGCCGGAACGGTCAAAAATCTGATAGGGGACGCCGCTGATTGATTTGGCAATAATAATCCGGCAGTCATTGAAGGCACCCAGCATCTGGCTGATGTTTTCCCGGATTGAAGCCAAACCACCCGATAGATCACATGAAAAAGGAATCCGCTCGGATGGACTCCAGTGGGCTGCTTCTTTGGAAAAGAAGACAAAATTCGACATCTCATCAAAGCGGGCCAGTTGGCCGTTGTCATCACAAAAGACCGCCATCAGGTTTAAATTTTCTTTCATTTGTTTACCTCTTATGATTAAATCTTATAATACGAAATCCAGTGTAAATTAGTTGTAGTATAGCACAGAAATAAAAAAGCGAAACGCAATTAACACGAAATCCGGTGAAAAACGATTGCAGAAATTTGGGACTTAAGTAAAGTTTGATTTTTTAGTAAACGGTAAAAAGCAGAAAGAAAAACACCCCTTGATTAGTCAAAGGGTGTTGGTTAGGGAATAGACTAGTTTAGATCATCATCGCTGAACTGGTTTTCCAGTTTTTTCTGGCGTTTTTTTACCAGGGTGCCGGTAATAAACAGGGCGACAAAGATCAGGGCAAACAACATCGCAAAGATAAAGGCCGTCAGAGCGCCCAGGGCCAGCAAATTGTCTTTTAAATAAGCGTGATTTAGATACATCGTAATGGCATAAATGACGGCAAAAGAACCGGAGCCGATCAGGCTGTAGATCAGGTAGTTTTTAGTGGTGGGTTTACTGTAGAAATCCCATTGACCCTTTTTATAACAGCCGACCATGACCCCGCCACAGCAAATCATAAAGATGGCCCACTCAAATCCCCATTGGCTAAAAGGGGCATTGAGAAACATCGACTGGACGATAATACTGCCAAGCAACAGCCAGAAAACAATCCAGAAACAAACATGCTCGATTTTATACAATTCCAGTTCCTGGCGCTCATCAACCACTTTTCTAATTTTTTTCATTGTCGTTTTCCTCCCAGAATAAATCGTTCAACGTTTTTCCCAGCGCTTTACAGATGGCGATGCATAATTGTAAAGAGGGGTTGAATTTACCGGTTTCAATCATACCGATGGTTTGGCGGGTGACGCCAACCCGTGTGGCGAGTTCTGCCTGGGAGATATCTTTTTCAACCCGGGCTACCTTCAATTTTATATTTTTCATCTAATCACTCCTGACATGATTTATAGTATACTATAAAAAACAAAAAGTCAAATATATATTGCATTATGTCATATAAAAAAAGCAGACTGTGATTGTCTGCTGGTTGTGAAAAGGGCCTTTTGAGGCTGGCCGCAGCAATCAATTTTTAATTGCGGTACAAGGAACCTAATCAAAAAATGACAACTGCTGGCTACCGTGCTCCAGTTTATAATGGCCGACAATGTCCTCCATTTTGTAGAGTAGCCCATAATGCTGGCATTCCCTGGTAAAGATCGTCCAGAGACTTTTGGCCTGAGGGCTGGCGCAGCTGTAGGCATTGCCAAAACGGCGGAGGTACTCTTTTTTGATGCCGGGAAAATGGGCATCCAGCTGATCGTAATAATAAAGGCGTTGGGAATCCCGCAGAGTCACCCCGAAGGCGGGATAAATAAACCGGGCGCCCTGCTCGGCTGCAGCAGTCACAATGGCCTTAATATTTGCCGGGGTATCATTGATAAAGGGGAGAATCGGCATCAGCAGAATGCCGGTAAAAATACCGTGATCCGATAGCGACTTGATGGCTGCAAAACGGGCCGAACTGGGCGCGACCTGGGGTTCGATTATTTTAGCAAGCGCATCGTCGAAACAGGTAACTGTAATTTTGATAATCACAGGTGATCGCTTCTGAATTGCTAAGAGTAGATCCTTATCCCGGGTAACAAGCGGGCTTTTGGTGGCGATGGCCACCCCATAACCATAGCGTTTAAACAGCTCCAGGGCCTGACGGGTGAGCTGATGTTTCTTTTCCATGGGATTGTAGGGGTCGCTCATGGCGCCGGTACCTACCACGCCCTTTAAGGTTTTGCGGCGCAGGTTATCTTCCAGAATGGTCAGGGCTTTTTCTTTGGCCCGAACCTGGTCGAAGGCGTTGATCCCATAGCAGTCGCTGCGGCTGTCGCAGTAAATACAGCCATGGGAGCAGCCCCGGTAGATATTCATGTTGTAGTCGGTGCCGAACCAAAAATTATTTTTGGTTCGGGTCAGCATATTTTTAGCCGGGATGGTTTCCATAAGTGACCTTTCGTTAGTGCGTTATTAGCGGACAATCAAACCCATTAGCTTAGCCAATTCGGCGGCCTGGAAGGTGGTGACAACAGCCCCGCTTAATGCTTCGATAGAGACGATCAGGCCGTCAATCTGGCAGCTGGTGAAGTCCAGTCCTTTCAGCGGCGTTTTAAAAAAACTGGTTTGGCTGAAATTGACATCATCCAGTTTGATCTGAGTGAGTTTGCACTCGGAAATGGTGGCTTCGCTAAAATCACATTGGGAAATTTCCAGGGCCTTGAGTTTGGCCTTGCTAAAATTGGCATATTGAAAACTGGAGTCCGTGGCCAGAAAATTTTCCAGCTGAGCTTGAAAAAAATCAGCACCCACCAGTTTACAGGCAAAAAACTCACAGCGATTGAAGTAGCCCTCGGCAAAATTACTGTTGGACAGGCTGCAGGACTTAAAACGCAGATCCCGGCCGTCGATTTTTTCAAAATTGCAGTCCGAAAAGTCACAGTTTTCAAAAAGTGATTCCCGAAATGAGAGCTGGGAAAAATCTTCATTAATAAATGTTAAATCTTTAAAATGCTGGCCTTCAATATCCTCTTCTTCATCCCGGGCCCAGGCCAGCAGGGAGAAAAAATCCTCGGTGAACTCCAGAACAGGAGGAATGTTTGGTGTTGATCGTTTCATAAAGCCTCCGGTAGTATAGTATATTATGATCAGTTTAACACGATTTTTAAAACTGCACAATTAAATGGGCTTCAGATATTTGCAATTTTCAGCGATAAAGCTTATAATTTTTTAAGAGTCATTGTGATTATACGAAAAACAGGAGAAAAAATGAAAACATCTCAGCGTATCCAAAAAATGGGGGAACCCGCCCTTTTAAAATATTATCCACTGGTTAGTGAGGCCCAGAAAAAGGGCAAGAAAGTTTATTTTTTAAACATCGGCCAGCCGGATATCAAAACCCCGGCCGGTTTTTTAGACAGTGTTAACTGTATTGATCAGGAAGTCTTATCCTACCAGGCTCCGGAGGGGATCATCGAGCTTCGGCAAGCAGCTTGCGATTATTACCGGCGGTTGGGTCTTCATTACGATGTCGGTGATCTTTTTGTCACCAATGGCGGCAGCGAAGCCCTGTTGTTTACCTTTATCGGGATCTGCAACGCCGGAGATGAAATCCTCACCGCCGAACCGCTCTATAGCATTTATAAGGAAATGGCGGCGGCCACCGATGTTAATCTGGTTGGTTTTAAAACCTACGCTGAAGACGGCTTTGCCCTGCCAGCGGCAGCGGTGATTGAAGCAGCCATTACACCCCGAACCAAGGCGCTGTTGATGACCAATCCCGGGAATCCCACCGGTAAGGTTTTTTCCCGGGAAGAAATTGAGGTGATGGTGAAACTGGCCATCAAACACAATCTCTATCTGATTTCTGATGAGGTTTACCGGGAGTTTGTCTATGACAGTCAGGACTATCTGAGTCCGGCCCAGTATGACGAACTGGCCCAGCATTTTATTCTGATTGACAGTATTTCCAAACGCTACAGCGCCTGTGGGGCCCGGATTGGTTTTATTGTCTCCAAAAATAAAACCCTGATGAATCAGCTTAAAAAACTGGTCCAGATGCGACTGTCGGTTTCGACAATCGATCAGATTGGAGCGGTTTCGTTGCTGAAGCTGGATGGGGATTTTTTTGATGGGGTTTTAAAGGAATATACCTGTCGCCGGGAGATTGTTTACGCTGCTCTTCAGGAAATTCCTGGGGTTATCTGCAAAGAACCCCGGGGGGCTTTTTACTTTATGGCCAAGTTGCCAATCAAAGAAGCCAGTCATTTTATCGAGTGGCTGATCACTGATTTTGATTATCAGGGTGAAACAGTGCTGTTATCCCCGGCCAATGATTTTTATTTAAACCCCCAGGACGGTGCTGATGAGGTTCGGATTGCCTATGTGCTTAATGGCGAGGATATGAAAAAGAGTATGGAAGTATTAAAGCATGGTCTGGCTACGTATGAAAAAGCTTTTCCAGAGCAGTGTAAATAAAAAAACAAGAGGAGAATAAATTGAAAATCAAGTCAGTACAGAAGGGGCAAAATTATCTGGGCTTTCTCTTTATAAAGTCGCAGATGACCAAAACCGCTACCAATGGCAGTCGCTATTTTAATATGGTCTTGAATGATGCCGATTTTGACGAAATCGATGGTAAAAAATGGGACGTTAAACCGGAAGAAGAGGAAATCTTCACCAATGGCAAACTGGTAAAAATAAAGGGCAAGGTTCAGGAATTCAACAACCGGCTACAGCTGATCGTCGAAAAAATGCGATTGGTCGATGAATCAGATGAGGTGAGCATCAATGATTTCATTGAAACCGTACCGGTGGATATTGATGAAATGCTGGGTTATATCAATGATACCATTGATGATTTTACCAATGCTGACATTGCTGCCATCACCAGTAAAATCTTTAGTGATCAAACCGAGATTCTGAGCTATTTTCCAGCCGCCAAAAAGCATCATCATGCCATAAAGGGCGGACTGCTTTATCATATTTATTCGATGCTCCGTATCGGCAAGAGTCTGGCGGGAATTTATCCCTTGATCAACCGGGATCTGCTGTATGCTGGCATCATCCTCCACGATATCGGAAAAATCAATGAGATGGTTTCGGATGAAAACGGATCGGTATCCGATTATACCCCTGAGGGCAAACTGCTGGGGCACATCACCCAGGAAATTGTCGAACTGGAGCTGGTCGGTCAGTCTCTGGGCGCCGATCCGGAGGTTCTGATGATGCTTAAACACATGATTCTTTCCCATCATTACCAGCCGGAATTTGGCAGTCCCAAACGGCCAATGTTTCCGGAAGCAGAACTCCTCCATCACATTGACATGATCGATGCCCGGATGTATACCATGGAACAGGCCCTCAACCGGGTGGAACCGGGAAGCTTCACTGAAGCCAATTGGAGCCTTGACGGAATCAGTCTGTATCGCCGCAGTTTTTTATAGGAGCAGCTTATGAGCCTTGTCTATCAGGAAAAAAAGCGGGTGGCCTGTTATGAATCGGATTCCACCGAGAAAATGCTGCCCACCACTGCCATGAACTATTTTCAGGAAGCCTCCACCAACCAGGGCAATCAGTTGGGTTTGGGTGGGGATTACTTAAAGGAAAACAATCTGGCCTGGTTTCTGGTCAAATATGCGATCCGCTTCTACGATTATCCTCGCTACCAGGATGAGGTGATGGTGACGACCCGGGCGACCGGGATGGAGAAATTCTGTGCCACAAGACGGTTCACCGTCGAGGATGCAAGTGGCGTAGTTAAGGTTACCGCCGATACTCAGTGGTTGCTGATTAACCGGGAGACCGAAAAAATGGAGCGTATTGACGAACATCCGGAGATGGATGCCTATGAGTGTTTTGATAAAGGGGAACCGATCTTCAAGAAGCTTTCAAAAATCAATCAAGTCGATCTCGAAAAGTGTTTCTCGGTACGGTTTCTCGATATTGATTTTAATCAGCATGTCAACCATGTCAAATATCTGGCCTGGGCCATTGAGGTTCTGCCCCTGGAGGTGGTTAAAAGCAAGGTCCTGGCTGAAGCAAAAATGATTTATAAGGCCCAATGCTTTTACGGCGATCAGATCCGGGCGCTCGGTGAGAAATTGGGGGAAAGCCAGTATCGGATTGATATTGTTAATCAGGACGATATCATTTTGTGTCAACTGGAGCTGATGCTTAAGTAAATGAACCGCCTTCATCGGATTTTTTTATGATCTGGTGGCGGTTTTTCTTTTACCCGGAAAGGATAGGAAGATTAAAAGTTGTAAGATTAATGCTATTTACAAAAACAATAATAAAACGCTTTCAAAGATTATAAAATGGTGTATTTGTAAAAAAATTGATATAAAAATGAAAATAAAATTTAATAATAGAGAATAAATACACAGATTTAAAGAAAATGATGAGCTAAAAGCATCTAGAGTAAAAAATGATACAAAATTAACAATTGAAACAGGGATTACAGATGAAATTATAGTAAAATTTTATCATAACTATTGTTTGATTTTTATTATCGAATCGGTTAAACTTATAGTAGTTGTTAAATATTTATCAAAGTATTGGAGGAGAAAAAATGGGATTTAAATCAGACATTGAGATTGCACAAGAAGCTACACCACAGGATATTCGTGAGA
>JABNAD010000059.1_pt1 | contig 101508 bp, 100 predicted proteins | sample 7240381 | NCBI WGS metagenome assembly JABNAD01 (sample SAMN11332834, study PRJNA596920) | anaerobic digester metagenome | biome: digested sludge; isolation source: digested sewage sludge-derived enrichment culture grown on H2/CO2 | place: Germany: Goettingen | reverse complement strand
CAGACCCAGAAACTGGTTAACCCGATCTAGTTGACCGGGTTTTTCATGACAAATTGGTATTAACATATCCCAGAAGGGATTTGATGAGTTGGACACAACAGAACTTTCGCTTCTTCTATATTACTCTGATAATGGATATGAATGGAAAATTTTTCCTTTTGAAGAGATAAAACTCTTTTCTGAAGAACAAAAAACAGTTTTTATCCAACCGGATAAACCAGGATACTGGTACTTCCGGGCATCCTATAACGATATTTCACATGAAGTAGCAAGTTCTGATGTTCTGGTAGTTCCCGTTCTTCCTTTTGAAAAATAATTTTAAAATTTTTTATATTAATCCAAATATATGCAATATTAAAAGAAGTATTGCTCCAGGTATTCCTGCTATCGCACATACTATCACCGATAACCATCCTATTTGGATATCAGGAAAACCCAATAATGGGAAGATATTCAGCACTTTTACTATACCAAGTAATAAAAGACCCAGGATTGAGTTAATAATAATTTTGGCAATATTTTTTAAGAGGATCCAAAGGACTGCTAGTACAATCAGACAGAGTACTAACAAAATCAGTGTACCTATCATACATTCTTTCTTCAGATATTAGCATATTAACCTTTCAGAACGCAGATGATATGGAAAGAATTTACATCATACCTGATGATGGTTATGATGTGAAAACAGAAATTATCTTTTCATACTGATAATCAGACAGGAGTATAAAAAACATGGACGCTATCCGGTTTTTTCGTATATATGATATCGGAAGGGAAATTGATATTCAAAATTTGGAAATTGCTCTGGCACGAAGTTATTATACAGCCAGAACAAATTTTCAGAGAATAAAACCCAAATCTATCAGGATAGAAGATCCTCCGCTATTATTACGGATGCATCCGACTGAAGTGATTATTTCCGGACTTCGGTATGATTTACAGGTTTCTGCCCGGATATTTGATATTGGTGCTATTAGTATCTGTTTTGTATATGAGATCGATGAGAGTAAAAATGATATTTCGTTTGAGGAAACGGGTTTATCATTTTTTAATGATGAAATAATATCTGATCTTTTTTCTTCACATCTCACCACCCTGAAAGAAATACTAAGGCCCCATATAACCGACATTCAAATAGATGAAACCTTTTTTGAGGATTATTTTATTTTCTTTACTGATAATCCGGACAAACCAATAGATGAAGCAGTATTGTTACTCGGTGAGAGAACCCGTTTTTCACACCAGATGAGAGAAGAAATTCTCAAAAACAGTATGAGTTATACCGATGATGATGTCACTATTCTATCATGGGGGGCAGCTCTTTTAAAAAACCGCGAGGTTCCAACCGATCTTTTTGATCTTATTGAATATGCAAATGTTCAGGTCTTGGAATTGAGGTATTATGACCAGGAACTGTCACGAAAAATGGAGAAAATGTATGATGATATTGAACTTGCTGACCGTTCTACCTGGTTGTCACGCATGAGACTGTATCATCAGATCATGGCTGACCTTATGGAACTTCATGCAGAAGTATCCGAAATAACCGAGAAAGTAAATAATCTCATCAAGGTTACTGAAGATGTATACTATGCACGGGTATATGCTACCGCTTTAAAAGTACTTCGAAGTCAGCTCTGGAGCGATAGTGTCAACCGAAAAATTGAGGTTATTCAGGAAAATTACGCTATGCTGTCTGATGAAGTCCGGATTCAACATTCGAATTTCCTTGAATGGGTCATTATTATTCTCATCACCATGGAGTTTGTGCTTGCTATGTGGGAATTTATCTGGTAGGTTTTGGCATGTTGGTTCATAAAGAAGCAATCAGATCCGAACTTCGGGAGAGACGATGGAGTTTGCCTGAAGATGAACGAATTTTGATGAGCAAAAAAATTTGCATGACACTTTCACAGGTAGTTCATCCATGTGATACGGTTCTTGTATATTGTGCAAAAGATCCTGAAGTTGAAACTTGCTGGTTCATTGATCATCTCCTTCAGAATGATCGGAAAGTAATAGTCCCGATTATTGAAGAAGAAACAGTAGGTCTTCGGTTATCTTATATACAAACCCGTGAAGTGCTCACCCCAAGTACTTTCCATGTTCCAGAACCTGTCGGGTACGAAATCCCTGCAGATCCAGATCATATATCCTGTGCGATTATCCCTATGTTGGGATTTGATCAGACCGGAGGAAGAATAGGGTATGGTGCGGGTTATTATGATCGGTTTTTATCTGAGCATTCACATATAAGAAAGATAGGCATTGCGTACTCAGTTCAGGAGGTTCCCACCATCCCGGTTCAAGAACATGATATCCGGATGGATGTTATCATTACAGAGTCAACTACGTTTCATTGCTCATAGGAATTAATATGACCGTAAAATCAGGAATCAGACTTGAAGTTCGCCGTGCTGCAGAAGAAGACGCAGGAAAGGGGCTTGCTCGGATTCATCCGGCAGTGATGCGGGCTCTCGGGATAGTAAATGGTGAGTTTATTGAGATTCTTGGAGGAAAGCGGGCCGTAGCAGCTGCATGGAGTTCCCAGAGTGTGTCACAAAGCAGGAATGACATTGCAATAGATGGCGAGATTCGAAGTAATGCCGGATGTGGGATTGATGACCGGGTAATTGTTCGAAGAGTAATTGTGCATGATGTCAGAAAAGTTGTCCTGCAACCAGTCACGAATATTTCTCTTAATAATCCTGAACTACTACTGGCTAAAAAACTCAGGGGCAGACCGATCATAGAAGGACAAACCGTCAGAATTGATCTGATTGGAAATACAGTTACATTTGTTGTTGCTTCTATCGAGCCCAGGGGTACCGGGGTTGTAACATTTACAACGGAGGTTATCCTTCATGATACACCATACCGGACAGAAGAGAAAAAGTCAGAAGAACTCTCAATCCATTATGAAGATATAGGTGGATTATCCCGGGAGATTAGTCTTATCAGGGAAATGATTGAGATACCTCTTCGGTATCCGCAAATATTTGAACGTCTTGGTATTGATTCACCAAAAGGGGTCTTACTATATGGTCCTCCAGGAACAGGTAAAACTCTGCTTGCACGGGCAGTAGCAAGTGAAGTGGATGCTCATTTCATTCCGTTATCAGGTCCTGAGGTGATGAGCAGATATTATGGAGATTCTGAAAAGAAAATCCGGGAAATTTTCGAAGAAGCCAGACAAAAAGCTCCTTCAATAATTTTTATCGATGAAATTGATTCTATAGCTACCAAACGGCAGGATACAACCGGAGAAGTTGAGCGGAGAGTAACTGCTCAGATTCTTACGATGATGGATGGTCTTGCCAGTCGTGGTCAGGTCGTTGTCATTGCTGCAACGAATATGCCTGACTCTATCGATCCCGCACTTCGTCGCGGAGGACGGTTTGACCGGGAGATAGAAATTGGCATACCAGACCGTATTGGCAGACTTGAAATTTACCATGTTCATACCCGTACCATGCCTCTTGCTGAGGATGTAGACCTCGAATATTATGCTGAAACTAGTTATGGATTTGTCGGGGCAGATATCGCGCTGCATTGCAAAGAAGCAGCTATGCATGCTTTACGAGGAATTATGGGTCGGATGAAAGAGGATCAGGAAGTTCCAGCTGAAGTTATTGATTCTCTCATGATCACAAATTTGGATTTTCAAGAGGCCAGAAAAGGAATAGAACCTTCTGCCATGCGTGAACTGTACATAGAAATACCAGAAGTACCTTGGGAGATGGTAGAAGGACTAGATGCTGAAAAACATGAGATAGAAAAAATTATTGAATGGCCGGTTCACAGGCGGGATGCTTTTGAAAAATTAAAAATAAAACCCCCAAAGGGAATTCTGCTATTTGGTCCGCCCGGAACTGGTAAAACTCTGATTGCAAAAGCAGTTGCTGCCAAATCCAGAATGAATTTTATCTCCGTAAAGGGGCCTGAACTTCTTTCTAAGTGGGTTGGTGAGTCTGAAAAACAGGTTAGAGAAGCTTTCAGAAAAGCCAGACAGTCAGCTCCTTCAATTATCTTTTTTGATGAGATTGATGCACTGGTTCAGAAGCGTGGTCAGGAACATGGTGGAAGTTCTCGAGTCGGAGAAAGTGTCTTATCTCAAATCCTTACCGAGTTGGATGGTGTGGAAGACTTATCTGGTGTAGTAATTATAGCAGCAACGAACCGGCCCGATCTTCTTGACCCCGCCCTTCTTCGGCCAGGAAGGCTTGAAAAACATATTTACATCAAACCTCCGGATCAAAAAGGAAGGAAATCAATTTTACAATTATACCTAAAAGATCTCTCATCTCTTCTGGATGAGGATATTGACTATGATGAAATGGCACAGGAAATGAAATATTTTGTAGGAGCAGATATCAGTGCTTTTGTCAGAGAAGTAAAGATGAATCTTCTCGATGATATATTCACGAAACCGAAAAAACCTGATGATGTTCCAAAAATTTCATCCGATTATCTAAAAGACATTTTATCACGTCAACAAGGGACACTTGATAATCAAAACCTTGAGATATTTGAATCTGGTGCATGGGCATTACTATATCCCAGAAGTAAGCAACAGATCCTCCTCCGCTCTGCTTATATTCTCAAACAGGTAGAACGAGCCGGATTAATTACAGAACTCTCACCAGATCTAAATGAACGTGCCACCGCACTTCGGGATATGACATTCTGGCAAGATAAGGATTTTTCCAAAATTGAGGAACATACAAATCAGGTCGAAGAAGCTTTGCATAAACAAATCAATAAAAACAAACCGTTTATTAATTCATCATAATTTTACCCTTTCTCTGTTCAGCAAATTTAATCAAAAAATCGATGATTTATTTTTTTTATTAAACATTATTTATTAATCTTAACTCACTAAATTCGCTTTGGTAACATTTTAACGCTGTTTTCTGATTTTGGAAAAACCTGTTATGGTTTTATCAACATAAGTGGAGTATTAAAGAATGACTCAAAAACCTGAGCGAAAGTGGTTAGGTGTCTACGATTATGTTCAGAAAATTTCCTTCATATAATATATGACTGAGGAACTTGATAAGAAAGAAGACCCTATGATACAGGGAGAATAAACCACATGAATGATAGTCCACCAGAAGATTTCAGAAATATGGAAGATATATTACGAAAAATACTCTCACAAGCCTTTGGCCAGGGACAAATTCGTCCGGGTGTTATTGGGGTAAATATCATAATGGCCGGAAATCTCCCCCCCGGTTTTCCTTTTCCTGGAGGGTCAGGTCCAGGCCATGATATCGAACACCCGCCAATAGAAGTAATTGAATGGGATGATCGGGTTATTGCTACCTGCGAATTAAAAGGGCTGTTTGATGAGCACATTAACGTAGCAATATCTGAAAATACTCTCCATATAATTGGCTTTGATGGAAAAACACGATACCGGAGTTCTGCACCATTACCTCCGGTTGTCGAATCATCCTGTGTTCGCACTTTCCGAAACGGGATATTAGAATTAGTATACCTTATGCGTTCTCCTGAAGAGAGTCAGACTGTTGCACAAACTGAAATAATGAGTGAGGAAATAGGTTCTATTCCAGAACCTGAACATGAAAAAACAGGTTAAATTATCCATAACCGGTAATTTCATATTTCCATTCAGTTGAAGAGAGACGACATGCTTCCCCTTGTGTTACCATTTCTTCTACCATTTTTTTAAGCATAACTGGGAAAATTGCCCCAACTCGTGTCTGAACCGGTTTACCTCCACAGAAGAAGATAAAAGTTGGTGTTGCCATAACCCCATATCGCTCTCCGATATAATCAAATCTGAGAAGATTGAGTTTCACGAACGAAACTTCTGTTCCAAAATCCTTTGCCAAATCTTCAACCGATGGCATAATTCTAATACAATGAGTACAGGAAGGACTGTAAAACATCACAAAAACAGGTTTTTCATTTCTCTCTACCAATTTTTCCCATTCTATATCATTGATTTCCTGGACATTTTCTTCAGTCATATACAGACCTCTCCTGTCATGATATATATAGATTGATTCGGGATTACATCTCACCAATTATTTATGAGAAAATTTGATCCTTATCACCTGCTCGTTTCTACATATACTGAGCAAAATCCTCATCGTTTAGAAGCATTTTTTGATGCAGTATTTGCTATTGTTATGACAATCCTGGTATTAGGTTTGAATCTGCCGGATAATTCCCAAATCTTATCACCTGGAGAAATACTTGAAGAGATGTTACCTCAGTTTATTCATTTTGCATTAGCTTTCTTTATTCTCGCTGCATTCTGGAGTGCTCATCACCGACTGTTTGTATTGGTTAAAAAAGTTGATAATATTCTCATCAGACTGACATTTATTCTATTATTTATCACCTGTCTGTTGCCATTTACGTCCAGTCTAGCCGGAGATAATTATACTCAGGAATCCGCATTGCTTTTATTTCATCTAAATATGTTTTTTTTAGGTCTGTTATTCCTGAGTCAATGGATATATATCAATAAAGCTAGATTATCTGTTCCAGTTACTCAAATATTATACCGGTTTATCTTTTTTAAATCCTGTATTGTTCCTTTGGTATCTTTGATTGCAATCGGAGTACTCTTTTTTAGTCCATCCTGGAGTTCAGCAAGTTATCTTTTAATCTTTGCATTTGAAGCACTCATACTGCTATTCAAACCTACCGATCTTCAAACTGATGCAAATGGTTTACCATCAAAGATTAATTCTATCTCTCTTATGATAGGTATACACCCAGATATTGATGCAGTTCTTCATCAGGTCTCTGAAGAAATGGAGATAAGTAAAGATAAACTTGTAGAAAAAATTTTGCTCAGATGGAGTTCTGAAAATCGTGTTAACACCGGAAAAGAGACTCAGCTTTGTAATCTTAAAGTTCAAGAATTAAACAAAATTGGTTGAATCTATGAAATTTAACCCACTTACATCCATTCATTTCTGACATTTCGAATCGTTCATTTGGATTCATCGAACGATGAACTATAATAGGACTAAAGATAACGTGTATTCCATGGCTGAGGAATCGTACCGGGAGACCGAAATAGATGGTCAAATAGTAAAATGGGATCCCGACCAGATACGTAAGATCCAAGAGCATCCGTGTTATAGTGAAAAGGCTAGTCACACATTCGGACGGGCCCATTTACCTGTAGCACCGAAATGTAATATTCAATGTAACTATTGTGTCCGCAAATTTGATTGTGTCAATGAAAGCCGCCCTGGTGTTACCAGTGAAGTTCTTGACCCTCAGAAAGCATTTGAAAAAGTCCGCGACATTATCAATGAATATCCATATATTAAAGTAATTGGAATTGCCGGACCTGGTGATCCACTGGATAACGAAGAAACATTTGAAACATTCAGGCTGGTACATGAAGAATACCCTCACCTTATTCTCTGTGTCAGTACAAACGGCCTTCTTCTTCCGGATAAAATCGATCTTCTGGAAAAATACGGCGTCACAAACATTACTGTGACAATGAATGCCATTGATCCCGATATTGCAGCAAAAGTTTACCAGTATATAGATTTTAATGGTCGGCGATATTATTCAAGCCATGAAATGGGAGAAATTCTGGTGTCAAGGCAATTGGAGGGAATAAAGATGGCAGTTGAACGAAAAATGTTGATAAAAGTGAATACTGTGTATATTCCGGGTATCAACGATCATCATATTCCTGATATTGCTAAAAAGATTAGCGAAATGGGAGTGTTCATTCATAACATTATTCCATTAATATCCCAGGCAAAATTTGCTCATATTACTCCTCCAACCATGGAAGAAAAACTTGCAATGCAGGAAAAATGTAAACCATATGTCAGGCAGATGTCTCATTGTCAACGATGCAGATCAGATGCAGTTGGCTGCCTTGGCAAAGATATTAATTCATGTATCGGCAGAAAAACATAAACCTCATCTTTCATCATATTCTTTTTTAACCACGACTTCCAATATTGCGTACCCCCCACTGAGTTGGCGGGAGGAAATCCTATGAAATTTATCCTCCCTTTCCTTGTGTTGCTTATAATCATATGTGTTGTTAGTGGAGCGGAGGATAACTCTTCGGTCGAGAATATCACTCTGGAAGATCTGATTAATGAAAATGATTATGTGTTATCTCATGACTCTCAAAACCTGACAGCCCTCCAATTTCGTGCTTTAATTTTTTTTAATGAAAAACAATATCCTGAAGCCATCAAAGCAGCAGAACAATGTCTTGTTGTTGATAAAACCTGCAGTTTTGCATGGCATATCATAGGAAGTTCATGGGGTTTTTTAAATCAGCCTGAAAAAGCGGTTGAAGCATTTCAGAACGTAGTATCATTAAATCCTGATGATCCGGTTCAGTTTAATGTGCAGGGTGTGGCTCTTTCCAGGACGGAAAAATTTAATGAAGCTATTCAGGCATTTCAAAAAGCAACGGCCCTTAATCCATCTTATGCTGCAGCATGGAACAATATGGGTGTCACTTTTTATGGAATGAAAGAATATGATAAAGCCCTTTTAGCTTTTGATAAAGCGATCTCATTCAAACCGGATGAACCAGAATTTTATTCCAACAAAGGGTATGTGCTGCTTCAGAAAGGTGATTATTATGGAGCACTCTCAAGTGCAAAAACAGCCCGAAACATGGATCTTACCTCTGTTCCTGCCTGGTTTGTTTCTGGTGAGGCACAATTTCATAACCGTAACTGGAAGGATGCATTTTTTTCATTTGATGGTGGATTTAATGCCCTGGCTAAGAACGAACTCTGGTATTATCAGGGAGCGAAAAATACCCAGATAACAAAGGATATGCAACCAATGGATGCATATTATGTGGCTATTGCAAGTAATGTCAAGTTTACAGGTATGTGGGAGCGAACCACAATAATCAATTATAAGATTAAGCGATACCAGGATACCATTGATGTATATGACCAAATTCTTGCCATTACTCCTGATTATGCCGAAGGATGGAAAAAGAAAGGGTATTGTGCAATAAAAACCGAGCGTATGGAAAGTGCTCGTGATGCATATAAACGGGCCATGGAATTTTATCCAAATGATCCTGAGGTTCTTTCCTCATATGGGTATGCAACCGGAATGCTCGGTGATTATCTAGATGCCATGAAAAATATTGACAAGGCTATTGAGGTCGAACCAGGATATTCAAGATCGTATCTCTTTAAAGGTCTCATCAATTCTTTTTATGGACAGCGTGATGACGCTATTGCAGCACTTCAAAAAGGGCTGGAATTTGGAGGAGATAAAAGTGAAATGTTTGATGCTCTGTCAAATGTTCAGTTTAAAAATGGGGATGTGATTGGTGGTTCAATCAGCTCATTTAGAAGCATTCTCGGTTTCTGATATTACGCATGATATTGACCAATATCGGGATTTTCTATTCCAAGCTCTTTATCAATAGCAACAATAATCCTGTTTAGTAACCGTTTTACATCCGTATACATCTCTTTGTCAACAGGTCCGCCAGCCTGATGCCATACAACTTTTTGCCTGAGTAAATCTGTTAGTGTTTCCACTTCAGTCCCTTTGAACTGTGTTGGAAGAATAAGTTCGGTCAGATAATCCTGAATCCCGGGCCAAGCTTGTTCAGGAGGAAGAGAAAATTTTACTTTTAAATGAGTGATATTTACAATAAATCCTCTTCCATATTTACTGGTGGGCATATGACTTACCATACCTGTAGTATTGAATAGTAAATGTATGAAGTTTTCATTAGATCAAGGTTTTCAACCAGGATTTTCCCATTAAATACCAGGCTGGAATCATCAGGGGATTTTGCATGAGTGATGTGATTAGGTGGGATGGTCGGTCAATATCTCCTTTTTTTGAAATGATTTCCCTGATTTTAGGATCTGCCAGGATCTCAATAATTCGCTCCATATCCTGGATTGACACCTGTTGTCGGATAGTATACATATAAAATCCTTTTCTGATTTCATGACCAAAATCTGCTTTCCAGGAATGTTCGTATGTCTTCATTTTTTGTATCGAATAATCATTCTGCTCAATCGCTTCTGTTGCAACACGTGCTGCGTGTCTGGCTGCACGTATTCCGGTGTAAACACCACCACCTGAAGTTGGTTTAGCCATTGCTGCTGCATCACCTGCTATCAGAATTCTGTCGTCATATGTTCTGGTTAATGTTCCAAGTGGTATGGTTCCACTTACAAAATGTGTACAGGCTTTCTTATATGGTTGGATAAATTTCTGGAACAATTCCTGTACCTGATGAATTCCACAAAGTCCTATCCGTGTTCTTTCAGGATGAATAGGAATCATCCACCCAAAAAAATCTGGTGCAGCATTAGGGAAAATACGAACATGTTCTGTTGGGGTTGAACAGGCCACATCACATTGTAGTCCGGAAAGGTATACTGGAGCCCGTGGTATACCAATCATTCTGCTTATTGAACTTCGGGGTCCGTCAGCTGCAATTAGCATTGAATATTCTATTTGTTCTTTTCCATACAAACCTTTTAGATAAAGAGATCTTGATGTGCGCGAAACACCTGATGCAATTGTTTTGAGCCTGATGTCTGCACCAGCATCTGCTGAAGCTGTAATCATTTCATGATCCAAAGCCCCCCGGTCCACGACGTACGCCATATCTCTTCCTGCATCAAATGAACACATAGCTTTCCCAGCCAGAACATCTGCGCCGGAGACTATATTGAGGACAGAGGAATCTGATACTTCACACTCTGTAAAAGCACTATTAGATAATAAACCAGCACACTGAACCGGGTATCCAATGTGAGCCTGTTCTTCGACAAGTAAGGTGGATAGACCGGATTTAGCGCAAATTCGAGCCGCTGTAGATCCTGTTGGCCCTCCTCCCACAACAATAACATCATATTTCCGGTTCATAGTCTGGTATATACTCTTCATGACTGCCTATGAACTCACCGGAGGGCATACCTTTGTGCTTGGGAATCCTATTGCTAGAGGAAGATGGTACCAGAACCTGAATTTAAGTATAAGCAATGTATCATAATCCGCAATGATGTAAAGATGAGTTGTGGAAAAAAATGTGCACAGGCAGGACATGCTGCCATCGTCGCTTATGAAAAAAGCTCATTGACAATGAAAAAAGCATGGATGAATGAAGGGCAGAAAAAAGTTGTCCTAAAAGTATCGGATCAGAAGACCTTGTTTGAATTAAAAACTCTGGCAGAGTCAGCAGGAATTGCTGCGGCCCTAATTCAGGATGCTGGAATGACTGAAATTCCTCCGGGTACGATCACTGCTTTGGGACTAGGTCCGGCGAAATGTGAAGATCTTGATAAAATTACCGGTTCACTTTCATTATTATGATTCGAAGTCCCTGGGAGATTGATCAGGAACTTGGGCTTTCATGGTATCGGACTGATTTTGCCGGTACCGGAGGAACTCTCCGGAATACACCAGATGACTTTGAAGTCTTTGAGATTGCGAATCATACAATGAGTACCGGCCCTTATCTCATCTGCGTATTAAAAAAGAAAAACTGGGACCAACACCGGGCAATAAAAGCAATTGCTTCAGGTCTTGGAATAAGTCAGCAACGAATTAGTTTTGCCGGAACTAAAGATAAACGAGCTATAACGACTCAGTATATTTCTTTATATAATTGTTCAGAAAATGATATTTCCCGTCTTTCAATTCCTGATATATCTCTTACTCCGGTGGGAACATCTCAACATCCTATTGGACTTGGAAATCTGGAGGGAAATGAATTTAAAATTCGAATTCGAGGGCTTTCAGATTCATCATTAGTAGTATCTCCTGAATCATTCATTCAGACCATCGCTGAGGGTGTTCCAAATTATGTTGGGTACCAACGGTTTGGTGTGATACGTCCGGTAACTCATCACATCGGATTAGAGATTTTAAAAGGAAATTATCAGGAAGCTATCAGGGTGATGATTGGAAAACCCGGAATTCGTATGGAAGAGCGGGAGCAGGAAGGAAGGGCCTGCTATCTTGATACAGAAGATCCAGCTCAGTGCCTTCATCTTCTACCAAACCGCCTGTCTCTGGAACGATCTGTTCTCCATTACCTGGTTAGCAGTCCACATGACTACCTTGGTGCTATTCGCTCACTACCCCGGACACTTCGATCGATGTATGTGAGCGCTGTGCAGTCCTGGATCTTTAATGTTACCTTAAGTTTGCGTATAGAAGAAGGACGGTCTTTGTATGAACCTGATGTTGGTGATCGGTTGATCTGGCCGGATGGCAGAACAGATCAGACAACATCTGCAACTGTTCGTGCAGCCACAGTTCAGACAAAACGAGGGAAATGCGGATTGGCACTTCTTCTACCAGGAGGAACCTTTGTTCCTGGACCTGGAGATGATGATAAAAATATCTCACATATTCTGGAGCAACAGGGAATAACTTCGGATATGTTTGGAACTATTACAAAAACTCTTGACACAACTTTTGCTGGATCATTTCGTCCGATTCTGATGAAAACAGATCTGTCAATAAGTCATATAGAAGAGGATACTATTGTTAGATTTTCTCTTCCTCCTGGACAATATGCAACCACTATCCTGCGTGAGTTAATGAAATCGGATCCGATCAGTATGATATGATCTCCTGATTAGGATCTGATAACCCGCCATTTTGTTATGAGATTATCTCCTGCCATATATTGGGTAATAAGATCCAATTTTAAAAGATCCGCAACATCGCGAGGATACAGACCTGTAACCAGTGAAGGGGTGTCTTCTCCACCGGCTATGAAGGGAAGATGGATTAGAGTCAGTTCATCGATTAGATCATTCTGAAACATCTGTCCGTTCAGGGTGGATCCCCCTTCAATCATGAGATTATGCACTCCGTGTTTATTATAAAGAATCTTCATTAAATAAGGTAGATCTACTGATTTTTCTCCACAAACTTCTATTATTGCACCTTTTTGCGCAAGTTTATTACATGTTTCATGGGATGCTGATTTTGAAACCGCAATAATTGTAGGGGCGTCGGGCGATAGAACATTCGCATCAGGAGAAATATCTCCTTTTGATGTTGGGATAACCCGGATAGGACTTTTTCCTGGAACATGACGAACGGTCAGAAATGAATTATCGATTCTGATAGTGTTTGCACCGACCATAATAGCATCAGAATCAGCTCGTATCTGGTGAAGAAGAACTTCAGCTTCGTGAGACATGAACTGCATAAGAAGTTTGGATGAAGCGCCCCTGGTAACGGTAAGTTTACCATCAATGGTGACTTCTGATACGAGCATGACATGAGGGCGGGTGTGCTGGTCGGACATATGTAGCGGTACTATTGGATGGAACAAGACTAATAGATAATGTGAGATACCAGATAATCTTCAGTTCTGACCAGAAGAAAGTTCATTACCCAGTATTCAGGGATACGATTTCTATCGGTAGAAATATCACTCATGGCTCTCAACGGTACGTGAAGAATGAATATAACTGCATTTCGGTATAGGTTTATTAAGCATCTTGAACCGATAGCAGAAATATGTAAAAAGGCTGGTTTTACCCCAAATACCATTACAATTTTATCTATAGTTGCAGGTTGTCTCTGCTCAATATCGTATTTTTTTCACTCATTTTTTATTGGAAGCCTTTTACTTTTCTGCTCGGCGATTCTTGATCTTGTTGATGGCTCAGTTGCGAGAATGACCGGACGTGAGACTCCGTTTGGTGCTGTTTTTGACTGGATAGCAGACAAGTATGTAGACACGATAGTTCTCCTTGGCGTTGGTCTTTCCGGAATTCCGATCATATCAGGGATAGCAAATGTCCCCCAGATATGGGATTTTGGAATTGTAGCAATTGCAATTATTGGTTCAATGATGAACACGTTTATCAAACCGGTAACTTATGCTGAGATAGGATTTACTGAAAGAAAGGAAGGTAAAATTGACGATCCCCTCGAAGGTATCGGCTTTTTTGGAAGACCTGAAACAGTTCTTGTCCTCGTCCTTGGCGGGCTTACCGGATTTATCTGGGTGTCAGTGTTGATTATTGCAGTCTGCACGAATATGTCTGCAATTCAGAGAATTACCTATCTTTATAAACGATACTCTTAATCTCTTTTTCATATGTTCCTACAAGATTACCTGCAAAATCTCCAAGAGTTGGAATAAGTCTGAAAAGACTGTAAGCTAAAGCAATTAAGAATATGAGAGCCACACCTTCAGCAAGAATATTATGTGCCCAGAAAAAACTTGAATATCCAATCTCTGGATTTCCTGAAATATCGGGAAGGAAAGAAAAAAACTGGCTTGTATATGCCATTATAACTCCAGCATTTCGAAATAGATTAAGTATGTAAATGACGGGAGCGATAAGAAGAAAGGCTAACACCTTCTGTTTTATCGTAGTAGGAACAGCAGATGCTACACCCAGCATAATTGCGATCGCCTGTATTCCAGTACATGCGAGAATAATTTCAACTCTGAATATCCCACTTTGAAATGTATTCCATAATACAATGTCCACCTGGTATCCGATAAGATCCAACACATACCTGGTATGAGAAACGACAAGAGATATGAGAGCGTTTCCTACCTCTTCAATGAACGCAAACGGCGCATAAATAATAAATGCCACCCCGGCAGCACGAGTAAGACTTAATACAGCAATATTTTTCCTGAGAAGAAGCCGAATCGTAATGAGTAAGAATGGTATTGAGAGAACTGCCATGACCGGATATAAGATATTGCTTTCTTCTATCCAGGATGGAAGACCTCCGATAAAGACGATGATTATCGTTGTCCATGCTAAGATCCCTGCATACTCCCGATGTATACCCGGAAAAAGAGCGAGTAAGAAAAATAGACAAGAAACAGGAATTAGGAATTCAAACATCCTCATATTGTCTGAATGAGAATGTGATAATTATTCTCTATGGAAGAGGTTATTCACACGAGTAAGGAAGTACTGCTGTATATTTTAAATGTATCTTTGTCAGACTTTATGAGTATGTTTTGTGAGAAGTGCGGAAAATTACTAAAAAATCAAGGTGGCTCATTTGTCTGCACCTCTTGTGGCTGGGAAAAAGAGGGTCATGGCGAGACTAAAATGAAGATCACCGATAAGAGAAAAGAAAAAGAAATCGTCATTGTAGAAGACACCGAATCACTCCGCACACTTCCAACCATCGCTGTAAAGTGCCCGAATTGTGGGAATGGAGAAGCGTTCTGGTGGCTGCGGCAGCTTCGTTCAGCTGATGAAAGTGAGGTCCGGTTTTTTAGATGTACGAATAGTAAGTGTAATCATACCTGGCGTGAATACGACTAGGTTGTAACCATACCTATACATATTTACAAAATCCCAATATTTGTTATGCCCCGTAAGGGAACTCGATATAACAATTATCGCGAGTATGTCCAGCATAAACTGGACACCCATCAAATTTCTCCTGTAACGGCTGGAGAGATTCTTTCTTTTTTGCAAATCCAGGACGTTGAAAGAGGAACTAAGCCGGGAACACTCTATGTGATGGGTCAATTTCTCACTACAATTTTTGTAAATATTCAGGATATCAGAGGGTCATCAGAATCAGAGTGGCTGGCTGCACTTGCTTCTGCTCGGGATAGGTATTCGGCTAACACACTTCGAAGAGTTTTGGGTATACTTCGAATTTTTGCTAGCTGGATAGATACTCCTGGTTCTAAAGCTGTTCACCGGATGAAAATGCCTCCTCAAAACCGGAACACCCTCAAGGCTGCAGATATTCTTTCCGAAGATGAAATAGAGAAAATAATCGGGGCATTGAAGCATCCCAGAGATAGAGCCCTTCTGATGGCAATGTATGACGGTGGACTTCGACCCGCTGATGCTATTGATCTGAATTGGGGGCATCTGGAGATGCGAGAGAATGTTACCATTGCCAACGTATGCGCAAAAACAGGGATACCTCGGTTCGTGCCTTTGGTTTTGGCTCACCCATACCTGGCTCTGTGGCGGGCATCTTACCCGGGCGACCCAACCGGAGACAGTCCGGTATTCGTCTCCTTAAAATCGCCACATTCCCGGTTAAGTAAGATATCCATTCGCAATATTTTCAAAAAACTTACCAAAGAAGAACATCTTGATAAGCGACTTTGGCCGTATCTCCTCCGGCATAGCTCAGTAACCAATAAAAGACGGCAAGGAATCCCTGACCGGGTAATTCAGAAGATACACTGGGGTCATCTAGGGACGCGGATGATGGCGACTTATGATCATGTAGATGACCAGGATACGCTTTCCGCAATCCTCGAATCCCGTGGAATTGAGGTTAAACAGGATAAACGAAGGTACCGAAAAATGGAAGTGAGGGAGTGCCCCCGGTGTGGAACTTCTAACGGTCCGACTATGTTATTTTGTAGTACCTGCGGGTGGGCTTTGACAAATGAAGCAATAAACTCTGTTGAATCAGCCTCGTCAGCTATTGAACGAGCCCTAGGAGCCGGAGTTGAAAAGGAGCTGGTTGAGGCGATAACGAAGCGGGTTATTGAGGAGATGAGTAAGAAATGAGATTTGAGAAGGATTATCATATAAATCTCTCATTCTCTATTTTCCCAAAAATTCATCTTTCTAATTTTTTCAATATGATCTTTATCATTCTCGATTAAACTCCAATTCAGCGATGAAAACAAAGATTCCGGATCTTTTTCTGGTGGATTTCGTTTAAATCTATTAGATTTATCTGGAGACCCTGTGGTGATCGTATAATCATACGATTCACTTTCTCCAAAGGAGGCGTTTAGACCATCGATTATACTGTCAAGCAAGTAAAGATAATATAACTGCTTTGTCGGATTTTTATTTCTCATTTCAACGACATTTTTGGATAGTCTGGATGACACACAAAATAAAATCGTGGTAATCAATCGAATGTCAAAAATTTCTTCGGACATTTTTCTATCGGCAGATATTGCTATATAAGCTAATTCGTTAAGATTTCGTTTTGCACGCGATTTCATTCTATTTTTTAATCGACGGATTTCATCCTTTGAATAATATTCCTCCCATCTGTTAGGAGGTGTTTTTAGAAATTCTACTATTTTGATATCTTGCGATAGATTTGGACACATATTTGAAACAATAAACATTCTCTTTCTTATCATAAGGGGTTATTTGTTTCATATATATGAAACATATTAATAAATTTTTCATCATAATGAAACATTAAATAGTTTAATCTCAAATATATGATCGCCTTATGAAGGACAACATTCGGAGAGTGATAAAAATTGGCGCTTCTAGATATGTGGCATTGCCCCAAGCCTGGTTAAAGAAAGAAATGTTATCTGAAAATCATTTGGTAATTATCAATGAAAGTGGAAAAAATCTTGTAATTAGCCCAATTTCCTTTGAAAAGAGGTAACATGGATCAAAATTCATCAAAAGATTCACACTCGATAATAGAAGAGTCTCATAAAAAAATCCGGATTAAACAGGAAATTGTGCAACACCTGGACCTGTTTCACAGGATTGCACTGGAAGAACTGGTCTCACGCGGAAGGGCTGAAATTGTCGCTTAAAGGAGAAAGACTAATTCGCAGAAATCAGTTTATTGGTGATCCAGTCATTATCGGTGAAAAGAATAGCAGTAGAAAGCCCGGTCTTGATCTTGGCAGTTCGGACCGGGTGTTTGTGTTTGGAAAATCAGAGGGTTTGCCTGTGATTATTAATACATTAGAAAAATTAGACTTAAAAGGGTTTTGGCCCGACACTGAAAGTGAGTCGTATGAAAAACGCATTGCGCGTGCTCGTTCTGATCATTTAGATTTTGAAAACCGCTGTTTTCAAAATTCTCGTATGTTTAATGAAGAAAGTCCATTTCAAAAAATTTTGGGAGGCATTGAATCCGGATTATCGGATGCTCGAATACTTGACCCGGTGGCAATACGAATTGCGATTAGTATGCTACGCAATTTCGAAGGAGATTTAATGATCCCGGCAATCTATCGAGAATCAGCTTGGAGATTCAGGCTTGGGCTTCAAGGTGAATTTTCGAATGAATTACCTCAGCTTTACCGGACCGGGCACGAAATTTTTGAAAAGACCTCCAAAAAAATTCAAAATTGTGCGATTTGCGAGCATGAACACCGTGAACAAATTGAAGAATCTATCGCAAATGGGACACCCGTTTTAGAAATAATTCACAAATACAGGGTGCCGGAATCAGAACTGTACAGACATTCGACTCGATGTGTGTTTGGGATTGAAGAGGTTTTTTTATGACCGAAACCGCTAAAAAAATGCCTTTTGCCGGTTTAATCATAAATCAACGACCAATGTGCCATGTTTGCGCATCGTCCGATTTGGAAACGATTGAAAAGGAAATTTTAAAAGGAACGAGTTACAGGGAAATTTCGATGATTTACGGTGTTTCCGAGAAATCCATTTTTAAGCATAAAAAAAACCACATGGCCAGGATTGGAGGGTTCGACGAATGAGGCGTTCAGATATTATCAAAAAGGCCATCTGTGCTAATTCTGGGCTCCCGGTCCCTGATACAGATTTTTATGAACGGAAATATTCAGGGCAAGACCGAAGCGGTCTCATGGCGTGTTCCTGCAAGGAATGCCGAGCAATCGAAAAGGTCTCAAAGGAGAAGATGCGGAGATGAGCAGATGTCTAAAAATCTCCGGGAATAATCATTTTTCTCGTCGTAGTCTGTTCTTAGTGAAGCAAGATTGCAACAATACATATAGGCAGAATCCTCTGACGAGAAAAGGCTGGAGGGACCGGAAATGAGCCTTATACCAAAGAAAACCCAGCATCCCGTTTTTACAGTCGAAGGATGCAAGAAGGTTGTCACGTTTCTCCATGCTGATTTTGCAGATTGTTGTCCGGGTATTTATGAAAATGAGAAGGCCTCTTGGACGTTTGTTCAAATGCAGATAAACATCCTAGCAAAAAATTCTGCAATATTTGGAAGTAACAGTGCTTTCGGATACCTGATTGGGGCGAGTAACAGTATCAGATGGAATGATTCAGTCTCACACGCGCTGTATGTCGCAAACCATATAAGTGTCCTTTCGGTGATTGATGACTTTGTTTGGCGGTCCGGGTTTAAGGATGCAGTCGAAGGTGCCCTGCTACTGGAATGGCCATCGGTTGTTCATGTAGTTACCCAAGATCCTGAAACCCGGATAGTAACAGTCAATTGCCGGCATTCTGGAGGAGTAAAGGGGAAGTTCAAAAAAATGGTCTATGGTTATCCATCACCCCGGGAGGTTCTGAACAGGCTTCATGAATTCTTCGGCGATCCGTATTTTGTTAAATATGAATCCGCAATTGTAGGAGACCGGGTTAAATTAAGAGTATTCTACGATGTTACAGAAAATTCTGTCGAAGAGGCGGTAGAGACTGATAACGATCAAGTATCTGATTTCAGGCGGCAGATTATCCGCCGCGCATGGCTCGCGTCCGGGAACACATGAGGTGAACAAAATGAATAATTATGAATTGCTCACTTTCGGCGATATGCATGAGTATCTGACCGGATATGGATTTCAGACACATCCGGCCGGAGCAGGTCCCTTCGATGAGTTTGTTGGTGGGAGTGTCCTTCCTGATAGAACGAAGATACTGTTACCTGCAGGGCTATGCTTTGAAGGAACGATATCCAACCATCAGCAATTTTTTGAGGATTTATCCTTGCATCCATCCAGGTGGGAACTCCATTTCTGTTGGGAAACAAAACTGCCGTTGATCGGGATAGTTATCCCTGCCCTGGACATGGAATTCATTCTCGCGCTCACTCCCGATGATGATTGGGCTGCCGGGTATGCTCCCCAGCATAGCGGGTATGACCACCTAGAGAGATTTGAACTACGGGAATGGTTCGTTCCTGAAAATGTCAAAGGAAAGATAATATCCATAACATCTCCGGAGGTATTCGGAACCCAGTATTGTTGACTCGAAGTTCATTTGCTGTATAATACGAATGGCGGAAAACTGCGTAAACCGGTGCAGAAATGGCACGACCAAAAATTGATGATCCAGCTGGCCCATGCGTTAAAACCACCGTATGGATACCAATTGGATTTAAGGATATTTGCAGGGACCGACGCCTGAATATGAGCGGGATTGCAACCGCAGGAATGAGACACGAACTTGAAAAGATTGGTGCACTGGAATGAAGAATAAAAGAAGCCCCGCCCAGGTGAACCAGACCGTAGGCAGGGAAGTTGTTCAACAGATACTGCGTTCTGTTATGAACTTGTTCGATGTTTATACGTTTAACATCGTCGGTGATATACATGAATGTTCTCTGGCACTTCCCACCACCGGTCAGGGTTGGAGGTAACCGATGGGAGAGACGGATTTCATTCCTACGGTATCGAATCTTTCTGTGTCCATTCCTGATCAGCTACATCAGTGCCGGTTCATCCGTGTTGCTGTCAATGGGAAGAACGCTATTGATCGAGACTGGCCGGGGGTATCGAATTATGAGGTTACTGATCCTAATTTAACCGGACATCTCACAAATGGTGGTAACTATGGAGTCCTCCCCCGAGACGGTATCTGCATACTTGATGCTGATGATGAAAGTAAACTGAAAGACTTCATTGAAGTTATTGGCGATACATTAACGGTTCGAACCAGAAAAGGACTTCATCTTTATTTTAAATGTGAGGGGATAGACCCTAACAAGGTTGTCCTTTTTGATCCAATAACCTGCGACCATATCGGAGAATTGTATCCGTCCGGCTGCAGAGCATATTGTCTTGGCCCGGGATGTAAACATCCTTCTGGTTCAATATACGAAGTTGAAAACCGTGCTGATATCATTACCATTCCTTTAGAGAAGGTTCTGAAGGCAGTATCGTTTTATTCTAAACCTAAACGAAATATTGCGGACCGGAATGATAATCAGCCTCAAAAATCCGAGTCCCTTCCATTATCTGAAGTCCTTGGGTTACGGATAGAATCGATAGCTCTTCCTGATGGAGAGATACAACACCTATCAAACGGAGAAATCAGAGGATCTAATCCCTGGCATGGGTCAGAGTCCGGAACCAATTATGCAATCAATGCTCAGAAAAATACCTGGCATTGTTTCAGGTGTAACTCCGGAGGAGATCCTGCAACCGCTCTTGCCGTGAAATATGGATTGATTCAATGTGAAGAAGCGGGACGCGGATGTCTGACGGCAGATATCCTTCAGCAGATTGAAACCCGGATCAGAGCCGGAGAAGAGGGACCGGGATATCAGAAGGCCCTAATTGAACGTGACATCAATTGGAAACGTTCCCAAGTAAAAAAATCATCTTTGGATTCAAAAAGTAATCACCAATCCCCCGGCAATTCCTCTTATGAAATCCATAAGACCTCATACAATTTAACGGATATTGGAAATGCAGAACGATTTGTTCAAAGATATGGCAATTCAGTAAAGTATTGTCCTACCTTAAAACAGTGGTTCATTTGGAACACTCGAATATGGGAACAGGATGTCACCCTAAAAAGAGAACTGTATGCAATTGATACCGTCAGGTCAATATATGGAGAGGCTGAAGCCGAACTGGATGAAAACAAACGTAAGAAAATTGCCGGTTGGGCGACTACATCAGAATCTTATCAAAAAAGAACTGCCATGCTTCAAACAGTCTCTTCAATGCTTGCTATACATCATGAAGAACTTGATGCAAAAAAGGACCTGTTCAATTTACAGAACGGTACATACAATCTCTCTACTCATACATTCCAGGAACACCTGCAGGATGATTTACTCACAAAAATGTCTAAAGCATCATATGATCCTGATGCATCCTGCCCCACATGGGAAAAACATCTCGATTTGATTTTTGGCAATGACGAGGATCTGATTAACGGGTTTCAGGAGTTATGCGGATATTCTCTCCTATCAGGAAACCCCGATGAAATATTTGTCATTTGCTGGGGGAATGGAAGAAATGGAAAGGGAAAAACGTTAGACACTCTCGCATATATCCATGGTGATTATTGTAGGGATGCGTTATTCGATTCCTTTACATCCAATGATAAGTCTGCAAGCGGGAGCGGTGCTAACAATGACATGGCCCGCCTGGTTGGTGCTCGGTTAGTCAAAGCATCCGAATCTAAGGCAGGAGCGAAATTAGACGAAGCCAAAATTAAGAAAATTTCTGGCGGGGATATAATTACAGCACGGTTCCTCAAACAGGAATTTTTTGAATTCAGTCCGCAATTTATTCTATTTCTTCAGACGAATCACAAGCCTATCATCGACAACTGGGATCAGGCTATAGAAGCCCGGATATGGCTTATTCCGTTTAACACATTTATTGAAAAGAAAGACCGTGACAAAGGAATCCTGGAAAAATTAACTGCTGAAGCATCCGGCATTTTCAATTGGATGATTGCCGGATTAAAAAGATATCAGGAGTATGGAGCTCTTAATCAACCAAGTGCGGTAAAAGCAGCTAATGAGGAGTATAAAGTCGAACAGGACCGGTTAGGTGAGTTCATCAAAAATATGTGTGAACTTAAACACGATGCGATAATTCAACGAAGAATCCTTTATGATGCTTATATCTCCGATTGTAATAAAAATTCCACACAACCTGAAAATCCAAAGAATTTTGCAAAGATTCTTCAGGCATCTTATGGGATACAAAAAGGTCCTCAATTACCTGGTGGCATAAGGACCTGGAAAGGAATACGGCTAAAAGTTGTTGTAGCAGATGAAGCAGATCAAAACAGAAATACACAACACCACCACAACACTAGCAATGACCTGAAAACTGGTGCTTCTAGTGCTTTTGATGTTGAAAATCCACCACAAAGAGTTAACAGCGATTTAACATTAAATGAGAAGCATGTATCTACTACAAATATTGATTTATCTTCGTTAGAAGCAGAAAAGAACAGTAAAAGCACATATAGCACTAACTTACACATAATCTCCACGAAGCAACACATAGAAAATCATAGTGAAACTCGTGCTATATGTGCTTCACCTGCTATTGGTGGTTTTTCGTGTGTATCAGATTGGCTGTCCTATAATGGATTCCCTAATGATCTCCCTGTGAGGGAATACGCAACCATCTTACCACCGGAAAAGCGAAAGGGGCTCCATTGTTTCTGCAAAGGTTGTGAAGACTCTTATCCGTTATATTGGATTCCAGGGAAATACCATCAGCTGTGTCAGAAGCACATGAATGAACTCCGGTCCCTTATCGAGAAGGAGGATAATTCTTGTCAGTAGCCCGGAAATCTTGCTCAACCTGTGGTCATCAACAAATGCACAGCGTGTGGAGAAAAAGAGAGGACACAGACCAATGGTACTCTTTTGATGGATATCGATGTCACTCTCCGCGAGCTAAGGACAATTACAGGGCTGATAAGACCGGTGGAGTCCCTATCGGTAAATTCTGTTGGGATTGTGCCGGTAGACACTGGGTACCGAATCCGGAGGTTCAGGCATGACCTGTGATCTTGATAACCATGAATATATCGGATTCATCAATTATTTTCTGATTGAATCACCGTTTCAAATCAATAAAATAGCATTCTTTTATGATTTGGAGAAGAATGCGCTCGACTACCATAAGAATCACTGTTAAAAAAGAAGGAGGATGTCGCGTGAAGCATTTTACAAGAGAAGAGTTGGAGAAATTCAAACCTCATCACAATCCGGCTGACCTTATTAACTACTGTTTGGACCGATTGATAGAGGACCGGAAACATGTCTTATCCCAGGATATTGTGAAGGGATTAACATTTGAAGACCTGCTTGAGACGTTATTATCAATTCGTCCAATTATTCAAGGTGAAACAGCATGACCACCAACACAACTTTAGGGATGGTATATCGCTTTGAATCTAAAATCCCTGATTTAGTCCTGTTCCTGGTCATTACGGTAGCTACAGGATCATTCCTTCTATCATATGTGGCGTTAATGGAAGCTGCCACCAGGGCAGGAATACCAAGTTTTCTTGCACCGGCATTTCCTCTGACCGTTGATGCATTTCTTGCCATAGGGACGCTGACCATATTGAGGAACAGTCTGAGAAAGGAAAGCACATTGAAAGGGTGGACTGTTCTGGTATCATTCACCCTGGTATCAATTGGTCTGAATGTAGCTGTCGGCGAATACACACCCCTTTCGATTGTGTGTCATGCTCTCCCCCCGGCGGCATTGGCAATATCGCTGGAACTGTTCACCGGGTTTATTAGTTCTGACCTGACAAGGAGACCGGTCATGCTCCACCATGATGCACCCGTACACGAACCGGTCACTGACCCTTCACCCGTGCAGGTTTCAGAACCTGAACCTATCACCCCTCACGCGCAGGAAAATCTTGATGAATCAGTTACAATTGCCCGCTCACAAGGACCGAGTGATGGTGATATTGTCTTGGTGTTTCGGGAAAACCCAGGAATCACCATGAGTGCAGCTGCTGAAATGCTCGGATGTCACAGAACCACGGTATCAAGAAGAGTAAAATCGCTGGTTGAACGTGGTCTTCTTGATCGGGAAACGACTCCAGGATATCTCCTTTCAATAAAAACGAGTGAACCGATTCAAACGGCTTAATGTAATATGGATAATCCAACCACTTTTATTCCGGTATGCTTAACCATTTATCCGGTACATATCGAGAAAATACCGAGAATTCTCGGTACACAGAATTTTAAAAATTTTATAAAATCTTTTATCGGTTTCTCATTTCAACTAATAAAAAGGAGCCAAGTTGATAATCAATCCATCTGTTATGTAGATACATTGGACGAAATCACGGTACAGAAAAATTTCTTAATCCGGTACATCTGGATATTCCAATGTATTTTTCTTATGGGCAAAGGGCTATAACATGGTTTCACCTATCCGGGCTGCACTCCGAGATCTGCATGAAGAGTTTGTATTATTATATCTACAAATCCCCTGCCGTGTCTGTGGTAATACTTGGCATCATAAACGATCTGATGCAAAATACTGCTCTCCTGCCTGTAGACAAAAGGCATATCGGTCCAGGCGATCCGGATCGCGTTACAGATAAATGAAAATTTAATTTCGAGATTTAACAAAATTAAACCCGGTTACACAATTTATTGATAAAATATCGAGATAGGTGATCCGATTGAACCGGATCGGATCCACCGAACAATATCGAGACAACCGAACCAAACCGAACCAAACCGAACACCCCTGGAGTTAACTTAACCTTGGTCGTGTATGTTCCCGGACCAGGATCCTGTCTAAGTATAACGATGGGACAACCAGATGGGACAAGTACCGTTAAAAAGATTAGAGATTTTCAGAGATGTTGACCAAGGTATTCACCGATGAGATAATTTCATTTGAGACTGACAGAAAGGCTTCCTGAGCTGACACATAATCCTGCAGGCCTCTGATGAGAAGTTCATTTTCAGGGGTATCTTGAACGGTCCTGATTGCGATAGGATTCATGTCACACCTCCAGCCGGACCTTTCGATCCGACTGCCGGACGTAAGATGAGGGAGAGGGTGTAGGCCTGGGCTTCATTTTCTTGGGTGGTATCACGACATACTCCCTTGCCTGTCCGGGTGAGTTTGTGAGAACCGGGGTTGATTTGGGGCAGGGTCGAGTAACCCGACTTGGGAGTGATTGAACCTCCTTTTCAGGACCGGTTAGGGGGACCGATGTACCGATGAGCATGGCCATTCTCCGGAACTCATGCCAGGGTGCATGATAGGTCTGACCGTGCATGGTGACAACTACCAGGTCTTTCACCCGTGCAGCATAGCCCACCGGTGTATCAATCCCTTCCACCGGCACACGTTCACCACAGGGGATGAGAAGATACATCGTAGACATTGGGACCGCTCCGACAAGCTCACCTGCATCGGTCCTAAATACCAATGCTCTACCGGTCCGATGTGCTGAAATCATGCTGTGCACGCTCCTGAAAGGGGATTTTGTTTTGGTCTGAAGACCGTGCAACAACCTATCTCACCGCTCGGATCCCGGCAGTAGCCAAAAGGATACTCCTCTTTCTTCCCGTCCGGGTATACCTTAATCCAGTGGCCTGCCAGATGTTTCTGGCAGTATATGCATGTGCCTGATGTGTTTATGGGGGATTGAGAACTATTCTTATATGTCTGGGAGATGGAGGACGGTATTGAGCACACACCCTCCACTTTTCCGACCTCACTAGTAGTTTCAGTTTTCATTTTTGTCAACTCCTTAAAGATTTTACCAGGTTTTCACCTGAATTTCATTTACAACACACTTCATCATTGCGAGCCAGTCCGGATAGGACATAGTATCTTTGTGTATTTGGTAGTGTTCCTGAAGATCGTTCATTGTGTAACCCTTTTCCTTAAACCTCTTGATCATGGTCTTGGTGTTCATTCTCGGAGTTTTCTCGATTACAAAAGTTGTCACCATTGCACCTCAATATCATATGTTGGTTGTGTATGTATATTAATATATCTACAGACACAACAAACATTAATGCGGAAGATCAAATATGATTGAAATGAAATGTCCCAAATGTCAGGAAGAAGCGAATAAGGCGGGGAAAATGAACCGGTCCGGTAAGGAAGTCCAGCGATATACCTGCCGCGCCTGTGGATATGTTTTTTGGGAAGGGCAGGAACTGCGTGAGATGGGTAATAACCCTCCCTGTCCAAAATGTCAGGCATCAACACAGAAGTACGGGACCGGGTTTAAGGCAGGTCAGACGGTCAGGAAATATCGGTGCGGGTCCTGCGGTCACGTTTTCCTGGGAGATGGACCGGTGGAGGAATAGCAGAAACAATAAGTGCATACTTTGTATAATATTAAACATCTCTATTCAGTAGTGCAATCATTCAATGTTGGGAGGGTGACATCATGGCAATGGAAGAACCAATCAGGTTAGGTGTACGTCTAAAAGGAAAGGACTTAGAGACGTTTAAAAAAAATCTTGTCAATCCTCCATGTACTCCTGAGGGTATTGAACTTGTTAGATTGGCTCAGGAAACCGCACGAAAAATGCGTTTTTGATGATTCCTGATACTGACATACCGTTTTCTGATTTATCATTTTCTCTTCTTTCTTCTAGGGATCAAGTTAATTCATTCAAATGTGAAGATGATGCTTATACCCGGTTTTTGAAAAGAGATGCAATCGACGCGATGAATGAATGTACTGGATGTACACACCTTGTCTTTTATAAGGATGGAACACTCGTTGGTTACTTCACTCTTGTTAATGATATCATTTTGGGAGATCAAATTGAAGACGAAGATATCAAACCGGGTTTCAGATATGATAGTTACCCGGCCCTGAAAATTGCAAGATTAGCCACACATAAACTATGGGAAGGGCTTGATATCGGAAAATTCATGCTATTACATTCGGTATCCTTCGCAATCATGATTAACCAATTTTCAGCATGTAGATTCATTACCGTGGATGCGATTAATAAAAAAGTCGATTTTTATAAAAAATTCGGATTCGTCGTTATTGAAGATGCAATCAATGAAAAAACAACTTCAATGTATTTCAATCACACTGCAATAATCAAGATGCTACGTGATAAAGATAAGCAAACCACCCTTAACAACCAATCATCTTAATATCCTGTATAATCTCCCTCACATCTTATTCACTCCGGATGACCGGGGCTGATGAGTTTCTTATGGTATCTCTTTACACGGCAGAGTGGTTGTTTGACCAGCTCAAGGAGGGAGATTTTACCTTTAATACAGTATTTCTAGCAGTCTCATCACGGACCGGATACCAGCCCCGGAACGACCAGATTCGTAACACCATCGCGTCTTGCGGATTCTACAAAGTAACTCGGAAGAAGTTAGGTACAACGGAATTGGAATATACCGAGAAGTTGACAAATGAATTTCTTTCAGCCTTGTATGGTCACCTTGCAACAAAAGAGCAAGATGATCCCGGTCCACTCCGGTATACTCTGTATGATTATTCGAAATGTATGAGAGGTTGTTATGCGTACGATTATTTACTGATACGCCCGTACATACTTCGATATCTCTATTATGAGCGGTATCCTGACGATATAATTCTATATTCAGATTTGATTTCCCTCCGTCAAAAAATGAATATTACCGATTGGATTTCTGATATCCGATACAACCACTGTTGCAGCCGAGTTTTGAATGAATGTGGATATTACAAGCGATCAAACAGAGGCAGGTGTATTGATCCGGTGAATGTCTCAAGAGGAAAAATTCTTCGGAATCTTGAGCGATGTCACCGTGAACTATCGGGAGATCTTCCCTCAAAGGATGAAATAAAAGAGTATTGCCGGATAAAACAATTCAAAACCGACAAAGAAAAAGCATCGTTGAAAATCTAAGGAGAAAGATAGGGGCATGGCCCACCACCTCGTCATTACCTAACGAAAATCTTCAGCATTTTTTAAACCTCAGGTTAAGCGCTGATCTTGACCGTCATTGGACCGGAGTTCTGTATTATCCGGATTATATGCCGCTCCTTCTGGGCGTTTCATTCCACGGAGGCAAAAGGCAATCTTTGCTTCGTCTTCAATATTTTGAAGCATCTCTTTAATTCGCCTCAATGATCTGAGTTTATCAAGACAATCCTTGTTTTGTAACCCAATTGTGCATGGAACGTCTAAACGCAGATTTTCAACCGTATGGTTAATTTCTCGGACGAAATCTTCTGCATCTAATTGCCACCCTTCAGGGGACCGAGGGCACCCGGTTGGAGAATGGGATGAACGAAGCTTTTCGGTCATTCTTATCTTCTCTTCTTTCAGTCGTTCTGCAGATTTCGGATCTGATTTCCATTCTTTGTAATGGTCTAAACAGAGACATACTGGATCAGTTCCACGAAGATCAATTTTATATGTTCCATATCAAAAACGATGGATAATAAGAGAATACAAACAGCGAGACAAGGAAGCCTTAAAAGAACACTTCAAACATCTTCGGTCTCTTCCGGGTCTTTATATCTCAAAACCGGTGAAACGAGATGTCATTCAGAAGTCAACCCCTGATCCTTGGCAAGTAATTTATTCATACATTTTGGATAATCATGCCCGTTCTATTTCTCGGTTAATTCCTGTATAATATTTAAGATGGCCCATAACCTTCCATGAGTAAAGAAGGGGCTCATTTTAATTATAAAACGGGATGTCAGAAAGAGATTCTCTCTAAATTTCTGATACAGTTCGTACATGGATTTCATCTTGTTGTGGAGGTCATCTGATGACAGAAAAATATCAGGAAGAAATAGGCATCATTCTAAAAGCCCGAGGAAAAAATGAGGTTAATGCAGAAGCTGAGGATCTCGTAACCGTCTGGAGAAATTCATTTCAATTAATTAAAAATTCCATCCCTGATATCAATCAATTTTCATCGGTAATCGATAATGTCAGGGAGTCAATAGCAGAAGGGTTTAACCTGACCGGGGTTGACTGGTCCGACCTATTCGACGGGATGGATGAACAACTGGCTCGTGCATTGGATACAATTGATCTCTCCTTTGATCAGCAATGGGACTCGATATTAGGGGCCATGTTCGCATCCGGAATGGATACGGCTGATATTTCTGATTTTGTAAATTCATTAGAATCATCTATCCAGGCAGCATTAGATGAGATTGATATTAAGGCACCCTCTTTAGATATGGACCAGTTCTTCAAAAGTTACGATGAGTTAATCAATTATATCAAAACCCTGCATGATACATACGATCAGGGAGGGATTGTATTATTTTCAGCGAATGATGTGGTTACTGATAAGATTAAGGATGTAATTCATTCCATTGAGAATATCGATCCATCCAGGCTATACGAGATAAAAAATGAACTCGATACCATCTCATCAACCATAGATCCATCGAAATTCCGTTTCGAAATTGATGAGAGCGTTCTGTCACAACTCGAGAGTTTCAGAAGACGGGTGGATGAGTTGTTATCATTCAACCAGACTAATATTGAAATCCCAGATATTGAGGCTCCGAAGTTAAACACGGACGAGTTTTTCAGAAGTTACGATGAATTAATCAGTTACATCAATACTTTGTGTGATACATATGATAAGGGCGGAATAGTCTTATTTTCAGCAAATGATATGGTTACTGAAAAGATTAAGGATGTGATACATTCTATTGAGAATATTGATCCCTCCAGGCTATACGAGATAAAGACCGAACTGGATAATATCTCATATTCAATAGAATCATCCAAATTCAGTTTTGAGATTGATGAGAGTGTTCTTTCACATCTTGAGGATTTCAGGAAGCGGGCGGATGAGTTGTTATCATTCAACCAAACTGATATTGAAATCCCAGAGATTGAGGCTCCGAAGTTAAACACAGAACCGTTCTTCAGAAGTTACGATGAGTTACTCAGTTACATCAATACTCTGTATGATACATACGACAAAGGCGGCATCGTCTTGTTTTCAGTGAATGACGATGTTACTGAAAAGATTAAGGATGTCATCAGTTCTATTGAGAATATTGATCCTTCCAGGCTCTATGAGATAAAGAATGAGTTGGATACCATATCGTCAACAATAGAACAATCCAAATTCAGTTTCGAGATAGACGAGGGAATTTTATCGCATCTCGAGAGTTTCAGACAGCAGGCAGATGAATTATTATCGTTTGATCAAAATGTAGACAATCTGAAAGACTCGTTTGACCAGTTAAATGATTTAGATGAGGTAAATCCTGAAATAGATTATACTTCTATAGATATCGCGGTACAAAAGATTCAAGGCATATTCAATTCGTTTAAGACCGTCGCAAGTCTTGGAATAGATGATATCTTCAACCCGGACAATCTGGAGTCATTTAGTACAACCGTTTCTGATCTCTCCTCAAATCAGTTAGAATACCTGAACATAGCGCTTTTGGATTTTTCTGACCGGATAAATAATCTAAACATTGATGATATTGTAAAAAGTGATGCATTGTCCCGGGTACAGTCATTTTTAGATCTTATAGAAGGAGCACAATTAGATCCCATAATTGATGCATTAAATCAGATACGAGAAGAGTTTGATAAACTTGGTGAGTCGGTTGATATCTCTATAGAAGACCTGTTTGATTCTTCATCAATATTTAATTTTAAGGATGCAATAGCAGATTTAAACAATTATGAGCTTGAACAGTTATATAATCTTTTAAACCAGGTTGTTGAGAATATTGAGGAACTAAACATCAATTCATCAATTAAATCCGGAGTTTTGGATCAGTTCAGAGAATATTTAGATATTCTCAATGATGTGAACGAAGCACAGAATAAAACTGCTACAGAAGGAGGGACAAAAGTTGCTCAGTTCCTGGACAGGTACAAATATTCACTGGCTTTAGTTGGTGGAGCACTGGGGGGTATCCTGGGAATGATGCGATACTCAACAACCTTTGGAGCTGCAATCGAAATACTTGGTCAGGCTGTTGGATATTTGGCTGATGTAATCATGTATCCTCTCCTTCCGTACGTCATGGGATTTGCTGAATGGATTATCGCGCTTGCAGATTACATCAATGGGTTACCAGAGCCGATAAAATTCGTAATATCTGGGCTTACTGTTCTTGCTGTAGCATTTGGATTATTCAAAGCATTTGGTGGGACAACCTTATTCCGCTGGTTGAAAGAGGCGCTTGACACAGTCATGATCTGGATGGATGAAGCAATCGGATTGTTAAAGATAAAGTGGGCAGCCTGGAACTCTGCTATGCTTGCAGGAGGGTTAACCGGAGGACTTGCCTTTGCTGCTGCTGCAGGAGTAGGGATACTTCTTGGATTTGCCGCGATATATGCCTTGATACAGACGGGTGTGATGAACACAATCAGTAAGTTTGGGAGTGAGTTCCAGAAAACACAGCCGACGTTAGCAGCAATGGTTACCGCATGGTTAGGTCCAATTGCGCTAATTGCAATACCCTTAATAGATGCTGCAGCAGGACAATTTGATCTTATCCCTATGCATATGGATCTCGCAGCGAAAATGATAAACGAATCATGGAAAATTTTAGCGTTATCTGTAATGACCTCGATTAATGATATGGGAATTGCAATTCAAGGATTCATGAGTTCAATTGGTTCATTACTCCAGAAGAATCCGTTAACAAAAGGTATGGGGGAGGCACTTTCAGGATGGGCTGATGAGAACAAAAAGAAATTCGAAGATGACAAAAAAATCATTGAAGGATATATCAAGTCAAAACAAGATCTGGTCAAGCAGTATCGTAATATTATGTCAACCGGCGTAAATGTTGACAATAAAGAGGCAGAGTTCAAACCCGGTTCATTCCTGAATGGAATAACCTCTGAAGACCAGCGGAAATATTACGAACAATTAGACCTGCTCAAAGAATTAAATGATACAAGTTCTGTGGAAGGAATCCTTGCAAAATATAATAGCAAGGTTCAACCCGGTCCGATAGATGATACAACCTCAAATCTTACTGATCTACAAGAGGAGATTGATAGCCTAATAAAAACTGTCGAGCCAGGGAGCGCTTCATTTGATGAATATCTAGAGAAAATAAATGATTTGTCATATAAGTTGTCGGATTCTAAAGACAAAATGGATGCACTCAATGATTCAACTAAAACAAATCTGGATCTGCTGGATTCTAGATCAAAAATAATCAATGAGGATTCAACTGGAAACGTGCCTGTTTCAAAAGACGATCTGGTAAATAAACAGACAGATCTTTTAAAGGAGAAGGCTACTTCATACGAACAAATCGTGACTAAAACCGATGTAATCAAACAGACGCAAGAAGAAATATCGAGTGTGCCGGGACCGGTTACGTATGAGATAGAGTCTCCAGATGTATCAGTAACTATTTCAAAAATTCAAACATGGTGGGACAGTGTTAAATCCGGACTTTCGTTATTGGTACCGTTCAATACCGATGTCCAAAATACCTTGGACTTCTCTGTAATCACTCCGGATGTTGATCTCACGGTCTCGAAAATTCAATCCTGGTGGGACGATGTGAAAGGAGGTCTGTCTTTATCTGCTCCGGTCCAATCTCCTGATATTACCGGATCATCACAAATCCCGTTACCATCATCTCCAATACCCTCCAACGAAAACCAAATAATAATTATCCAAAATCAACAACCGGATACAGACTCTAAACCCGGTAATGTATACATTACCATTCAGGGATATCAGAAAGATGAAAAACAATTAGCTAACGAAATCGCTAAAATTTGGGATTCGAGGGCCAGAGGTTCGAGGATTTAACCGATCCTAAACATTGCCTTTTATCTGATCATACAACCCAGGGATATTGTGCCTTCCTGATGGCACAAAATATCCTTCATCAACTCCCGGATATTCTAGCCTTTAAAAAATATCAAACCTATCTGTGTGGTATATCAACACACAGCATCCCCCCCTTCTTCAACCTTCTTTTTACCATCGGTCTAAAAAATATTGTCATAATGCCTCATAGTTTAAGAATTGTGATCCGTTCCATAATAACTATCGAAAAAGCACTAAAATTGAATACCGTGAAGATATGAGCGTCTGGTGAGAACTGTGTGATTTCGGCCCTGAAATCACTCCTATTTCATTCAAATTTGGTATAAATTTGGTATAAACCCAGTATAACTTACAATCACTATCTCATTTCATTGGTATAACCGGGTGGTATACTCAAAACCATTCGTTCCAATATGAGTATGATTTCAGTATAACTTTGATTCCTGTATATCGTCTCTTCGGTAATACCAGAGTATGACCATGAGTAAAACAGTCAAAACAGCGATATCTATGCCCCAGGATCTTCATGATGCTGTACGGGAATATGCCGGTGATGGAAAATTTTCAACTGCTCTGTGTGAACTACTCCGGAAGGCTTTGTTCCCTGAAGGTGAGGCGACCGGTCCTATCACACAGGATGATTCAATGCTGAAGCGGTTAGAAACCCTGGAGCATGAGATGAACGAGTTCCGGGACCAGATTATGCAAGAGTTCAAGAATGTTAAACTCTCGTTCCTCACCGAGAAAGTAAGGACCAGTCCAAAGATGAAGATCCTAGGAGTGAGGTATGGATATATCAAACTTGAAGGAGAGGTGAAGCAACAGATATTAGATCGATGTGAGATCATGCAAGCAGCCGGACTAACCCAGGAAGATATTGCTCCGATCATGGGATTGAAAGGAAAAAGTGTCGTATCGCAAATCAGGTCCGGAGAGAAGAAAAGCATGAAACAGCAGGGATATGATGCCCTGATGGCCTGGACCCCTTGAGTATCTCTGGACCGGGGATACTGCATCGGTGATGACATTTTGTCATTACCTTAACACTGTATGGTTTGTACACTGTGGATGTCAGTATATCCCGGTAACAACCATTGACACGGTATCGACGGTTATGAGAAACTGGTAACACAGTGTTCCCTCTTCGTTCCTGTTTATCCCGGTCCCTAACCTAAACAATCCATGTCTGAAGAGACTGTGATCGCCCTGTCTATTGGTTGCCGGTCCCCTGATCTTGTATCTGTGCCCACCAGTTCCCTTCTTGATGCCTTCAGGTATGTGATGGATTATCTGGATAATCTCCCTGTTATATCGTAATTCGGATTAATAATCCGGATGAAAATAACCCACCATTGACACGATGTCAATGCTGGTATTGCAGGTAATGCCAAATTGGCATTACTGTTTGGGACAATGGTATGCTGTTCCATGGCTTTTTTTTGAGATATCAGAAATCCGGGTGCATACATCCTTTATTAATCCGTTTTAGTCATTTATGACCGTGTGTAAACGATGCGTTTACACTGAGTAAATGTTCGAGATTTCACGAATCGGAGGAAGAATAACCACGAGTGCAGGGATAGTGCACCCTGACATAAATTGAAAGTTCGTGAATTGGAGGGAAAATATCCCTGGTATAAAGTGACATTATGGCAGGAGATTCTATCCCGGTAGTCATCATGGCTGTTTGGGATGAATCGCGCTGCTTTTAGGAAAAGAAGCCTGGATTACTAATCCCCTTGTTGCGATGGAATAGTGATATTTAGCCGTATTTTTCGAAACGGAACGCGGATAATTAATTTCAGTTAAGTTAACTGAATTTTGAAAGTGATGTTGTGATGTTGCGCCCTGTCTCCTCATATGAGGCTGTTTTAGGGTTCTGATTCTCGCTTTCGTATTTCCCTTATATTACCCATCAGGATAATCCGGGTGTATGGGAGGAAGGCCCTACAAGTCATCTGAAGAACGGCGAAGTTACGGGATCTATTTACCGATAACACTTCGAGAAAAGGCGAGAGAGCACCACATTAACATGTCAGAATTGTTGGAAAATGCTCTCCGCGAAAAGGTTCGGACTCTGGAGTCTTCCCCCAAGGACGATACAAAATTATGTTGACCGATAATTATAATGAAACTATTCCCTCCTCGGGACCGGGTATCATTATCGATCTGGAGTTTCATTCGTGGGTCCTTCGGACTCTTAAACCGCTAAAAATCAGTCAGATGCCACGGTGACATCTGACAATTATACTATCTCCTTTTGCGATAATAAAACTAAAACTAGATTTATTTCACGAAACAACTCCATATGTTTGTCAGGTGCCATGATAGCACCTGACCTTATTTCAGCCCCGGATGAGGGAAATATCCCTAATACGATGGACGCTTCTATCAGGCAATTATTTATCATATAATCCTTCTTTCCCGGAAATATCGATGATATGAATTTTCCCGCTTCATCCGGCTAAATTCATTCGGGTCTTATTTTCCAAAAATAACGGCAAAATGAATTTTCCGGCAAGTTGTCTGTAAATTCAGAATGGCTTCTTTTCCGGAAATACTGACAAAATGATTTTAGCGGGATGATACCGCAAAAATCAGGTTGGGTTTCTTTTCCGGAGAAACGGATGATATGAGGTTTCCGCTCTATAGGTCGGAAATGATAATATGAACCTGAATTAAGAAACAAGACGCATACCGGACTATTGGCTTATGTTAAGCCGATATGGCCCGGACCATTTTCAACACCTTGGCAGCCTTTCCCAGGTTAACATGAACGTCCCGGAACCTACCGGCTTTCATCGTCTCAACCTCCTGCCGTGTATACCGATACTCACACTTCCAGGTTGCGAGCAGGTCATTTTCAAAGACCGAGAACTCAAACCTCAACCGGTCCCGAGAGATACCGTCCGGCCGGTTCTTATTGAACATTCCTATCCTGCAGGTGAACCCCTCGTCTATGCTGTAAGTGAACCCCCAACATCCCTGACATCCCATACAGTGCCGGAAGTCTCCATCATATTCCATGGTACGAAAAGAGCAGGAGGACCTTATCAGGTTTAGGGGTGAAGGGTGAAAGTGAACTTATTCATCCGCGAATTATTCTTTTGCAGTAATATTAAAAATTTGGTATTAAGAGTTAATTAGATAAAAATTCACCCAATGGTTTAATCTGCCATATATTTGTGATATTTATGATATCAGATGAAAAAGGGATTACATCTCCATAATCTCCGGATATAAAAATTAAGTTGCTTACAGATAGAGACGCATGATGAGCATCGATCAATACCTCAATATCGTCATAATCGGGAATAAATTGTGAAAGATTGGCGTACAACTCTTTATATGGAGTATTACAATAATGCCAATTACATTTATCATTCACATTTTTTTCCTTTAAAAAAACACCATTTTGAAAATTTGTCGAACATTCATTTACAATATCAATAATTGAACGACTCGGTTGAATTGAAGAAATTTTACTGATCTCTTTAATAATTTCTCCAATGCGATCATTTTTAATCTCTTGAATTGCTTGGTCTAACGTTTTTCCTTTTTTTAAGAAAAAATGAATTTTCCGAAGCGAGGACGAAATATATTTATTAATTGTTTTTACTTTGCCGGGTCTCTGATTATCTCCAAAACATTCTTTTTTTACTGTATCTCCTGAATGATTTGGTTCTGAATCTTCAAATGCGAGAGTAGCTGCATTACCCCAGTTATCAGTGTTGTAAAAAATATATCCAATAATTACATTGGAATCAAGAAAATAGGGCAATAATCACATCTCCTTCGGTATTTGAGTAGCTGAATCGCGGGCATAACCCATAAGTCCACGAACAATTCTATCAATATCGGGATCAATTGTAAGTTCCTTCCGCAAATTCAATTTTTTGAATGATTCTTTTTGATTATTATCTAAAGTTTCGATAAAAATCGGTTGTTTTCGTACAAACTCATTTTCCCATCTTTCTATTACAGGGGGAAGAATATTCTCATTTTTGATAGTTCGAAGGAGTTTACAGAAAAAATCCCAATATTCATCAGAGAATTCTAAAAGGTGGTTAAAGGGATCTACATTTTCTATTTTAAGTCTAATTATCTCATCCCAAAAAAGATAATCATCCAATATGTCTGACATGTCATTTTCAGGAAATTCATTAATTAACTTATCTAAATATTTAATGAGATTTTGGGAAATTTTCTCAAATGCCAATTCATATAACTTAGGGTCGCTTTTAAAATTATTAAAATAGGGAAGATAATCTCGTTTAAATGTGACTTGGTATTTGTATGGGGCACTTTTATATGATTCTCCGACAACAGCATCGCCATAATCTTCATTCCAAATAAGCCCCCTTCTATATTTATTTAGAATTTTTCGTATTTCTGTTAGTATCAACTGTTTTTCCTTTTCTGCTATCCCATCATCATAGATATTGAAAATTCTGGCGCCTATATTATTCGGAAAATAATTCTCAATTTTTGTTCCAATTTTATCTTCAAAGGATTCTTTTTCAATTAGTGGTCCATGTAGATACCAACAATAAGGTAATTCTATATCGATACTTTTTTTCTTAAGATTATTATGAAGAAGATAAAGCGTCTTATAAAAATATGTTTTCTTAAAATAAGGCTCTCCGTTTGGATTTGCCTCGTGTAAAAGTGCTTCCACAGAAAATTTCAGGAGGGAGTTTTTAATCATAGTTCGCCGAGTTTCTGATAATCTTCTATTCTAATGTTAGTATTATTATAGATTAAAGGGATACTTTTTGTCCCTAATAACTACCTACATACATCATAGCCCATAATGAGTGAGAATGTTCCCAAAGTTCCCCCGGAAGGTCTGGTTGTCTATCCTTCCGGTAGGTATCATCATGTTCTTGGTCATGGCGGTTGTGAACCACTTTAGCATCTATTGTTTCTTCATCTATCCTGATCTTCCGTGGTGGTTTGATTATGTGGTGATGTTAGTAGCCTGGTCGTTAATGTTCGGTCCCTATGTTGCATGGATCACAGCCCAGGTGATTGAATACCGGCAGTCACTCAAGGAGTGATGTTTTCCAGGACCGGTTCAAAAATCTGTTTCATAGACGCATCAGGATGCGGGATCTCTAATTGGTTGATAGGTTGTATGGTTAGAAGTGAATAAGGCAATAACAATTTAAAATATGATCTGATTTTTTTATGTACAACCCACCAGTCTCAATGTTCTGCGCCTTCATGGATCTCGTTAATTCTTTGAGATTTAGATAAAAAAATATGTGAAGGTATGGTTACAAAAATATCATACCTGGCGTGAATACGACTAATTTTTCCTATCATTTTTAACATCCTTTAAAAAATTATTTTTAAATTTTTTTGTGAATATTTCTAAAAAATTTAGGGATGTTCATTTAAATCATGCAATTTCCTTTATGGAAATTCTTAACCGTAAGAGTTATATTAATTCACCATATACTCTCTTCTCTGCCATGGAAAATAGTAAGATGAATAAATTTAGTATTTTCGATTTCCCTTTCTTCGATTCGTTGAAATGGATCGCCGGGTCTGAACTGAGGTTCTGAATCTGAGCGATTCATTAACCAGACTTTTTACCCAGGAATCTACAGAGACCTCAATCTCCTCAGGGGTCAGGTTATACATACATGGCCAATGAATAAAGTCGGAAATTTCTGATAATTCCCATCTCCTTTCATCAGATCCGGGTTTTTCATCTTTCCCAAGATTGCATCTCCCTTCACCAGTATCTGAAGTAAATACAAAGAAAGCACAGGCTGAACAAGGTCGTATTTGTCTTTTTTCAGGGGGGGTAACGGTCATATATGTGCTCTAAAAAATTATTGATTGCTTCATTCTTTATAATCCGAATACCGGAAGATACTGTAAAACTGCTATCATGAGAAGAATCATAATTATTACTACGATCCATCGAGGAATTCGAATCAATTCAGGAATAGTTTCTACAGGAAACGTTCCAATAGTTAATACTTTAGAATTTATTATGGGATAAAAATGTGCAAAAATTCCAGTACCTATTAGTATTCCAACCGCTCCTCCTATAAGAGCATCCATCTGTCCCTGTCCTATTGCACCTGCAACAGTTCCCGGACAATATCCAAGAAGAGCAAATCCAATTCCAAATAATAGTCCCCCAATAACATTTGAACCTATTGAACCAGGAAAGGTGTGAAATTCAATCCAGCCTAGAGTTTTCATCAGATGTATTCCAATCATCCCAACGACAACTGCAGAGATCATAACTTTTACTACCGTAAAATCGGTAAGGAGAAGTAGTCCGATTATAATGTCATAACTCGTTACTCCTCCTTTCTGAAGACAAAACCCAAACCCGATACCGATGAATAATCCGAAAAATTTCTGAAGTAGGCTATTTGTATGGTATTGTTCGAACATCCTGTCACCTTATAGAGAATATAGCAGTATTGCTGTCACAATTCCTGCAATAAAAAATCCAATAACTGAAACCATGCTAGCAAGAGATAATTGAGCTAGACCGGAAATCCCATGTCCGCTGGTACATCCCCATGCCCATCTTGCTCCAAGCCCCATTAAAATGCCACCTATGAGAGCAGTCAGAAATCGGAAAAGGAGATTATCTCCAAAAAATGTGTAAAAAGTGTGTGGAATAAATATAATCTGAAATGTTCCTGACATGTATGATGATAAGAAAGAACCAATAATGATGCCTACAACCATCATCCATTGCCATTCAATTACGGGAGGAAAAATAGTATAATATTCCAAATTTTTTACTTTTTCCGGATTAAATGCACTTTCAATCATTCCGGATGTCCGTGAAAAAGCGGTACTACATCCCAATGGTTTATTTGAAAATAAAAAGGAAAACCAGAGAAGCAATCCGATACCTGCACCAGCCAGATATGGTGACCACCTCGGTTCCAGCAACAATTCAAGCATACCAATATTCATTCTTCTAATGATTTGAATGGTTCGATGAAACCATAAAATAGTGGAATAATTTTTAATTTTTAAAATGTTACAAAAGAGAATTTTTTGAAGATGATAAAAGAAAAATCAGGAGTTTTTCTAAAAATTCAATACCTTGTTGATATAAAAAAATTCTATCAAGAATGTCCATTTTTGGATATTCATCTTCTGTTATTCCTGTATCTTTTTCTACCAACATTAGAAAATTTAAAATATCATTCTCATATAATTCCGGATGAAATTGTAGTCCAATAACAAAATCTTCATATATAAATGCCTGATTTGTACAAGTTTGCGAAGAATAGAGATGGACTGCTTTTTCTGGTATTGAAAAGGTATCCTGATGCCATTGAAATATTTCAAGAGTATTGGGAAACAGGTGATCTATTTCTGAATGAATCTTGTGTTCATTATTTCGGCAAATATGAGTCCATCCAAATTCAGGTACTGGGAGTCTGGTTACTACGCCACCTAATACGTCTGCAATAAGTTGAGCACCAAGACATATCCCCAAGACAGGTATTGAAAGATCAATAATCTCTTTGATATACTTTTTTTCTGAAATAAGCCATGGAAATATATCATGTTCATATATGTTCATCGGTCCGCCCATAATAATGAGAAGAAGGACTTCATTATGGTCCGGAAATGGTTCTCTTTCCCAGACCTTTATCTCTTTTACCGGGATGGATTGACTGGCTAACCACGAAGTAATATAACAGGGTGTCTCATATGGTGCGTGTTCAAGCGCGACAACATATTTTCCTTTTGATAGTGGTTCGATTTTTAAAATTTCAGACATGTTTTATGTACTTGATTTATTCTTTTTTAGCATCTAAATAGTATCATGAACTGGTATTCAGCTATTGGAATTGTGTGTCTTTTATTCTGTATTATATCTCCGATTTATGCAGATATTTCTGTCCTGCCGGTTTATTCCGTAGGAGATGAGATTATCATCGGTGGAAATACAAATTACAATACTGACAATAAAGTTCTCATTGAAATCTGGCCTGCATCTTTTGGTCCTAAAGGTAAATATGAATCATCAATGACTGGTGGCGGTTCAGGAGTTGTTCCTGTAGTATCAACAAATGGCACCTATTCCTGGAATTTATCATTCAATTCTGCAGAATGGATGCCTGATTCATATATGGTACGGACTGAGGTAATAGGGAAAGGATATGTAGAGACCGTAATGTTTGATTTGACTGAAGAAAAAATGGAGACTGGTAATACACCTGTCCCGACAATAATCCAATCTGGTTCCGAAACGGTAGAAGAGAATAATACTCTTGTTCCGACATTAACCACTATTCCGGAAACAAATATAACAACTCCTTCACCTGTTGAGACTCAGAAAAGTCCTATATCTGGCTTTTGTGTTCTTCTCTCACTGGTTCTCGGTGCAACCATGGTTTTCATTATGAAGAATCGCCAATAAATTCCTGTAACTGAGCTCTGAAAAATTTTTCAACTTCAATCATCGTTTCTTTTTTTCCCCGAGCAGCAATGAGATTTCGCACATCACCTTCCATGTTCGCAAATGATATGGGCTCTCCTCTATCTACAAGTTCAACGTCAAATTTATTTATGATTTCACGAATGATGGTCCGTGGGGTCCCAGGAGGAAAAACAAGGTCATACAACTGCTCATCTTCCATGCTTCAATCGTTTGCCATTATACATGGATGAGCATTTCCTTTTGAATCGGAAAAAGAGTTTATTTTCCTATTGCAATCCGCCTGGACATAATACATTTCCCCCCTCTGACGCCACCAATAGGCTTGTCAGGCTTTCCTAAGGAATTCATACATCTGCCCATTAGGGCTGCTCCTCTGGCAAGCCCATCATCAACAAAGACAACATGGTCAACAGGTTTTTGAAATAGTTTCCTGTCCATTATTCCCTGGAGAATATATTCTGGTTTTTTCCCGGAAATTGCTGCCCGTCCTGTAAATCCTATTGAGGTATCCGGATATATCAAATTCTGCTGGTCAACAACATCAATCATGCGTAATGCCATATCTGCACAAACTCGGTCAATAACCTCGTTTAGAATTGGCATTGAGTGTTTTGTTACTATCTCCTTACCGATCTCACCAAGTGCATGGAGGTTGGAACCATTTACTCCTGCATCAACACCAATCAAAGCCACTCCTGATTGTATGGCCACTTCAGCATAGACTGGTACCATCCCATATCTGGTTCTATCTTTTGGAACAATTTCTACAGATATGAGTTCATGACAGCGGGAAACATATGAACTGACGGTATCTGATATCTTTTTTGATCCAATAGATCCGGAAAGTCTGCTTTTTTCACCAAAAATATCAAGCGCGGTTCCGTTTTTCTCATTAACAAGACCAGTCCCTTTTACAATAGCATCCGGGATAGCCCCTGCCAGCCCACAAAAGTTACCAATTGTTTTAGAAAAGGGATTTGTTGATTTTAGATCCACCGGAGAGGTTATGCGACCATCAAGAGTTGTTCCAAAATCGATGGAAATACAGGGATTTCTAAAATCAACAGGGGTCCATTTTGCGCCTTCTTTAATCCCTGCCATGGCAAGTTCACCTTCCATCTCATTTGCTACCATCTCAACTCCGGTAGTTCCCTGGGGAGGAACAACGCCTGCAACTGCCCCAGTAAAATTAACACGATCTGCAAATGAGAAGGGCTGGAGTTTTTGTGCCTGGTTCATTTTAGACATCGGCGGTGTCATCTTTTTTGGAGGAACTCCTGCTTCAAGACAGCCATTTGCAAGAGCAATAATAAAATCCCCTACTTGATCAGGCGAGTCCATGGCTGCCACAACTCCGGTACTCCGGACAACAAAATCAAGATCCTTTTTTATATCCAGTTTGGCATCTTTATGACACTTAATTAGTGTGTCACGCACCAGTTCAGTAACTGATTCACGTGTCAGCTCGGTCCCATCCAATGTCCTGCCAAATACTTCTTCTCCAGGTAGGGGACGCCGCACATCCCGGCTCATACTGACTGTTTTATTAATTACATAGCACATCCCGGTCTCAAGATTAACACCTGTCAGAATACATTTTGTCGTGGTGTTCCCCATCTCTACTGATGCCACGATAAAATAGGGTTTTTCGTCGTATTCTCGGTGTTCCATTCCGGGCCCCCTCACAATAAGGGGTGGCGGAGGACTTTCGACAATGTAAGGTTTCGGAAGTGGCTTAAAAAATTTGTCGAAGATTCCCGGATTCATAAAAACCTGTGACTCAGGGTTTGCGATATATGTTTCGATTTGAGTGTCAGATAAGTCAAATGTATATCTATAAATGTGACATCTTTCAGAATCTGATGAGTATGTCAGATCCGCATTTTTGTCAAAATTGTCAGTTCTGTGTTCCAATCCTTGGTAAAAGCAAAGAAATATTGCGGCTTGAGTGTTGGAAAAATCCCCCAGTTCCGGTTTATGTTGGATCAGATAGCGATGGTAAATATAAAATCATACATATGCGATCAAAAGTTGAGCCTGCATGGAAATGTGCTGAATGGAAAGAGAAAAAGATGGGATTCTGGTGATTTTTTCAATCCTTTTACTCATATAGATTCTTTCCCTCTACCTCTTTTTCGTCCTCAAAAAAATAGAAACGGGCTCTTTATGTTCTTTCCTGTTCATAATATTCAACAGATTATTTGAGGGATTGAAATGGTAGTGAGAAAAATTACTGATAAGATATTATCTGTTGGAACTATCGACTGGGATAGAAGGATTTTTGATAATCTTATTCCACTTCCAGAAGGCACTTCATATAATTCTTTTCTGATAAGAGGAAAAGAAAAGACAGCTTTAATTGATACTGTAGATCCTGTCCATGAGGAAGAATTTATCACTAATCTTGTGAAGGCGGGATGTGATCGGATTGATGCAATCATTATCAATCATGCAGAGCAGGATCACTCAGGAAGTCTGCCGGTAATTCTTGAATTATTCCCTGGTGCGAAGGTATATTGTACAGAGAAATGCAAAGACCTTTTATCCTCTTTACTGGATGTTCCTCCCTCTCGTATTGAGATTGTAAAAACCGGAGACAGTCTTAATCTTGGAGGAATTTCTCTTCAATTTATTGAATATCCATGGGTTCATTGGCCAGAAACGATGGTTACCTATTGTCCTGAAGAGAAAATCTTATTCTCCTGTGATTTATTTGGTTCACATCTTGCAACCTCTTCTCTATATATGGATGATCCATGCCGGACAGAAATTCTGGCAAAACGGTATTATGCAGAGATTATGATGCCATTTCGGAACAGCATCAAACAATACCTGGCAAAAATTCAAGAGATGGACATTGCAATCATTGCTCCAAGCCACGGTCCTCTTCTAAATAATCCTCAGTGGATTTTAGAAAAATATGTAGATTGGACGAGCGATTCAGTCAGGAATACCGTTCTCATTCCTTATGTCTCTATGCATGGCAGCACCGAAAGAATGGTTCGGATTTTTACCGATTTTCTTATGGAACGGGGAATTGGTGTCAGACCTTTTAATCTGACCGGAGGAGATTCAGGTCTGTTAGCGCTTGAATTGGTTGATACTGCTACGGTTGTGTTTGCAACTCCTACCGTTTTATTTGGGCCCCACCCGGAAATGGTAACTGCTGCATATCTGGCAAATCTTGTAAAACCAAAAACCAGGTATGCCTCAATAATTGGGTCATTTGGATGGGGTGGAAAAACTGTTGAAACACTGAAATCAATGATTCCCCATATTAAAGCCGAATTGTTAAGCCCGGTTTACATCCAGGGAGCACCTGATGAAAAATCCAGAGCAGACCTTCTTGCCCTTGCAGAAGCAATTGCAGAAAAGCACACATCTGATCCCCTCATATCTTGAGACTGTGACAGATCGCGGTTTACAAAGAAAATGCATATAGATATGACTCATCCGGAAAATTTCAGGGAAGTTATTCGACAGTCTCCAATAGTATACCTTATCGGAGTGGCTGGCGATTCAGGTTCAGGTAAGACCACATTTACTCGAGCAATATCCGATATATTTGGAGATGAACTTGTTTCTTCAATAACGGTGGATGATTATCATCTGTATGATCGTAATGACCGTACAAAAATGGGTATTACCCCACTTCTTCATTCTGCAAATAATCTGACATTACTAGCTCAGAATCTCAGGGATATTAAAGCAGGAAAATCAATTTTAAAACCAGTTTACTCTCATGAACACGGAACTTTTGGTCGGAATGTGCAATTTGAGCCTACAAAATTTGTCATAGTCGAGGGACTCCATCCATATGCAACTGATGAACTTCGTGCGCTCTATGATTACACGATATTTGTGGATCCAGATAAGGATGTCAAATATGACTGGAAGATCCGGCGTGATATGGGAAAACGAAATTACAATCGGACCGATGTTGAATCAGAGATAAAAAAAAGAGAACCTGATTATCATCAATATGTCGAACCACAACGATTGATTGCTGATGCGGTTATTCAGATAAAATACTCCGCTTATGGAAAAGAAGAAGGGGAGAAGAGGAATGTATACCAGGTAATTCTTTCGATGCCTGCACAGGAGTATTGTTTTGAAGATATTGAACTTAATATCGATCTTTGCGATTTATTTAAAAAATCTTCACATAATTTTTCATTATCATGCATATCACAAAACCCGGATAATCGGAAAATGAGAGCACTTGTTGTCGATGGTGAACTAATGCCTGACACCATTCATAAAATTGAACGGCAGATAGAATACCAAACCGGAGTATCTCCTATCAATATTTTCCGAAACCAGGAACACATAACCGGCACGGATCTTGTCCGTCTCATGCTTTCATGGCAGATTATTAATGGAAGGATTTCTTTGTCTCTACCTAACCATTCACAAACCGCATCCCTGATATAATTAGCGTCAGTATTGAATAGGGATGAAACAGATCGCCCTCTATGGTAAGGGAGGTATCGGGAAATCAACTACATCAGCAAATCTTTCTGCAGCCCTTGTTAACAAGGATCTTTCTGTAATGCAGATTGGATGTGATCCGAAACGTGATAGCACCCGGATGCTGATGGCAGGAACCTTAATACCAACAGTACTGGATTTAATCCGGGAGAGAGGCGAAGAAAACCTTACTCTTGAAGATGTGGTTTTTACCGGATACAAAGGAGTCAGATGTGTAGAAGCAGGTGGTCCGGAACCTGGAGTTGGCTGCGCAGGCAGAGGTATTATTGCAACATTTCAACTTCTTGAGCGATTGTCTGCATTTGACGAAGATGTCATAGTGTATGACGTACTTGGAGATGTCGTGTGTGGCGGATTTGCGATGCCAATGAGAAAGGGATATGCTCAGGAGATTTATTTGGTAACATCCGGCGAGCTTATGTCATTATATGCAGCGAATAATATTTGTAAAGCGATTGTCAGAATTTCTCAGAATGTCAGACAGGTTTGCAGACTAGGAGGAGTAATCTGTAATAGTAGAAATCTGCCAGATGAAGAAAACCTTGTATCAGCATTTGCGACAGCAGTCGGTTCACGAATCATAGCATATATTCCACGAAGTGAGATTGTTCAACATGCAGAATTACATAATCAGACAGTTGTTGAATATGCTCCTGAATCATCTCTCACCCGCAGTTATGAATTATTGGCAGATGCAATATTAACAAATTCAGAATTTGTTATACCCTCTCCGTTAGAGATAGAAGAACTGGAAAAATTAGCCAGATCATACCTTCCCAAATTCCATCCAGATCTTAATTCTCACAAAAAAATATAGGTTTTGCGAAAGTAATCTATTATTTTTTCAAGAATAAATTCTCATTTTTTTTAATTTCAATCTTCAATTTGAATTTTATTTTATTATGTGTATAAATTTATTTTCACTTTCACCCTGCTTTTTAAAGATTTAAATAGGGTACTGTAGACGTTCTAGTATTAACAGGGTGACAATAATGCTGGAAAAAGCAGGCTATATGCAAAAAGCGAAAACGATAACAATTGATGAAGAAGGATTCCCTACTGAGATCATTGAACTTGTCCTTGATGGAAAAAGGTTTGGCATTGGAATGGATGATTTGAAACGGGCCATCAGAGGAAAAATTTCTGCAAGAACATTTCAGTTACGAATGAACTGGAAACAATATGTAAGTTCTACAGTTGGTCTTGCATATTTGTCATATTCAGGCAAAGCAATGAATATTGAATTGATTGATGGAAACAGATATACTGTGTCGCTCGATTCATTGAAATCATTATTATGCAAACGTTCTACCTATGCACCTGTTGCTCGTCTTCCCATGAGTAGCGCGATAAAATTTCCTTCTCTTGCTGGTGACTCACAGCGGATGCTTGTCACCTGTTAATCTCTCTTGATCATCATTTATGCGTTCCAGGTATATTCTCTGTTAATCCGGAAAGTTTTCCTGATAATCAATATTTTTATTACCATAACCTTTAATTGATTAAACCGGTAATATTTCCACGGTTTTCTAACAAAGAGATGGCACACAGATTTTATCACAATAAATTCTTAAGCAGATTAGTTTTCCCTCGTAATACTCACCTCTATGCTGGATTACCATCGGATATCAATACATTGCGAATATGGAGTTTGAATCATCTATGGAACGAAATCTTGGATTTAAAGAACGAAGATATATTGAAGAACTCAGGATCCTTACCAAATCTACCGCTCTTGATTGTTTAATTGATGACAAATTTGATAGAATTATTTATGTCATAAAAGCCGGGGACATGGGATATGCCATCGGAAAAAAAGGTGATAATATCCGTCGTCTTCAGGGAGTTACTGGTCGAAAAGTTGAGATGGTTGAATTTGCCGAAGAACTCCAGGAATTTCTTGCAAATATATTTAAACCCGCTCAGATTCTTCGATTTTCATGCGATGATCAATCTAAAAAGATGAACATCGTGGTTTCTGATAAAAATGATGTAGGGATCGCAATTGGAAAAGGGGGATGCACCATAGAAAAGGCCCGTCTTCTCATTCGCCGGTTCTACGGGTATGAAATTGGTGAAGTATTTCCAGAAGAGGGAACAGTTTGAAAAAAGCAGAAATCCTGGACGAAATCTGGGAAGTCATTGAAGACAGAGCAATCAATCCATCAGAGGATTCATACACGACCAGAATTCTAACTCATCGAAAAGGAATTGATAAATCTCTGGAAAAAGTCGGAGAAGAATGTTCTGAGTTTATTATAGCTGTCAAGAATGGTGAAAAGTCAAGAATTACTGAGGAAGCTGCAGATGTTATTTTTCATTTGATGCTTGCATTAAAACGTGCAGATATACACGTTCAGGCGGTCTGGGACGAACTTAATTCAAGACGCCATTAACATTCTGTTGTAAAAAGGTCTGGTCGTTGTATCACATGTAACAGGCCAGATCTGACAGCAGTATCCAGCCATCCGTATCCGTAGCATAGATAACCTAAGGCTGGGATATTAGAATCCTGTTTGTATAAAAATTCACCTTTTTCTAGATTCAATTTTACTATGTAAAGGCAATGATCTGATGCTTTCGAAAGTGGTGATCCTATCATCAGACAATTGGATACTGATGGAATAGCACACGAAAGCATTGAAAGATATCGTTCAGTTTTTTCATTTAAGTGTGTTTTATCATATTCTTTGGGAAATTCTATATTCCGCCATGAAATTGGAAAAAATGGAATAGAATAAAGACCCAGATAAGATCCAGCACATATCCAGCCATGAGCGTATGCTAAAGAAGCATAATAATTTACGATGTCTTTATTCTTATAAAAAAAAACAGAATCATCAAGATATGATTCTATCATCTGGATTATTTCAGTTGTTAAATGATAATATGGAGTGTTTTTCACACAACATATGGATATCTGATGAACTAATGATTTCAGAATATCTGAATAGGTCTCAAGGTTCATATCCGGCAAAAATTTTCAGATATTCTTCTTCAATCTCATGAAGTGTTCCTGGTATAACCAGAACATGAAGAGGTGGGCCAAAATCTATGTGTTTTAGTTGGGTAGATGATCCTGCTGCAACTTTTGGATTATCTGAACCTGCCCGTGCTATTCCAACATAGAGAGGAATTGTGTCTGATGATCCCTCCATCAGTTTTTCGAGCAGATCAATTCCTTCATGTACGGTCATAAATCGGTTTTCTTGAATATCCAGATATACAGTCGTGTGAAGGTTTTGTTGGATGTTTGAAAGAATTGTATCAAGAGGAGTTTTTGGAAACCAATTTTTTGCAGGATAAGGAATGGAACAGGATTTCCCAAACCGGTAATTCTGCAGACCTGACAATCCACAAACAGCACTTACAATAGATGAACCATGGATAATTTTTGTTTGAATATCCTGCTCTTTTGCTCTTATCCGAAGGTCAGCATGGGTTGTTGAGACCATAGGATCTCCGCCCGTAAGAAAGACAGCATTACCGCTTTTTGCTGCGGTAAGGATTGGTTCTGGGTATTGTTCTACATCCTGACGTTTGAGGATAGTTATTGGTTTTTTATATAATTCGCGCATAAGATCCGGATTTGCACCCATTAAAATTGAAGTATATGATTCAAGGAAAATCGTGTCTGCCTGCTCTATTGCCCGCAATCCTTTAATCGAAATATCATCCAGGTCATAAAGACCCAGCCCTACGAAGATTAACATGAAAAATCAGGAAGAAAATTCCAATGTTCCGTTATCAAAAGAGAATTGTCTCCAGTTCATAGACAGACCCATCGATCCTTGTAGTCTCATCCTCTTACCTTCATCCGTAATTTGTATTTCGACAACGATATTCATAAGTTGTTTGACAATAGCCATTGTTTTTTGATCAAATGATTCACTATTTAAAAGAAAGACGCCAATAGAGCCCATTTTTCGAAGCTTGGATGTAACAACATGTAAAAACTGATAAATGATATCAATTTTCCGAAACATGAGCATTGAGGTTAACGAGAAAATACAATATCGTATTGGGGTTGGAAATAATTGATCAGGATCATCCGTAAAATCCCCTTTCATAATTTCTTCAGTTAATTGTGAGAATTTTATATCCATTCCAGTAAGATCACTCGGGCTACCGACATATTTTATCTTCTGGGTATCTTCAATTGAGGTAAATGATGTTCTGGAGATTGCATCAATAATTCCTATATAATTCGTATCAAATCCATTTCCACTAAAAAAATCCAGAAGTTCCTGTGACTGGTTTTCTGTTGCCAGTACAATCATGTACTCTTTTATCCTGGGTTTGGCAAGAAATGAAGCAACCAGTTCCCCATCGCTAAAAGCCGGAGCTAGTACTAACATATTAGTACCGGGATTCACACCCCCTTTCTGATCTATCACATCAATGCCAGTCAGGTATTTGTACATACGTGTTTAAAAAATTGATTTGCTATCATATTAACCCAATGATATTAGTCTGAGAACAACTGCCTATAATCTTCTCCTATATCGAATCCTTTTATACTTATCATAAAGAAGTTATAGGGTCAGTTATTCTGAAACAGGGTATCCTTCGTAAGGGTAACGTGTATCTTCAGAAAGAGATATGCACTTTTCAGGATATTTTTACTGGACATTCACAAAGACTCCTGCGTTACTCTTGAGGATACTATGATTTACCAGATATATGAATGGCACCTTCTTCGCGATATTGATAGTATTCCTCAGGTTATATGTTTCATGATATCCGGAATAGAAATGGAGAATAATCCTAGTAAGCTGAGACGGGTTATCGAATGGTGTCTTGAGATATCTGATAATATTCAGAAGAAGAATCAGGAATGCCCCGGAATCAAAGAGATAATTATTCACATTAATACAGGTTCACCTGAAAAAAATCCTCTATATATGTCGGAAATCAGGAACCTTTCAACAATTGCTACCGTTCATTTACATTATGGAGATCATTCGGAAGTATTTGGAAATGGTGTTCCAGTAATAATTGCAATAGGAAAATCCGGGCGGGAAGAAATAGCAGATGCAATACAAGCAATGGCTTCGGACAATATTCTTCCTGAACATGTTACGAATGAAGTTTTGGAAAAATATCTTACCTTTTCTCATACACCTGATTGTGTGATTAAGACAGGGGGAGCGCATCTTGTTGATTTTCTTATATGGCAATCAGTATATTCAGAATTATTTTTCCTTGATTTAAACTGGGAAAAAATTCGGAAAATAGATCTTTTACGTGCCTTCAGAGATTTTCAGGCGAGAAACAGAAGATTTGGAGCTTAAGCCCTGCAATTTCGTTTCTTTTTCATGTCCTGACGTTCAGAATAAACTCTAATGGCACGGAGCATATCGAGTTTTCGAAACATCGGCCAATAAGGTGCACAGAAATAGACTGCTGATTCATGTCCGTTTGCAAGCCAGGGTAAGAAATTTGATGTCCGGCATTCATTACCTGTCCTTATGATCAGATCAACAGGCGGAAGAGTGACATTTTTTCCATACAGGTTTTCTTCAAAAAGATCCGGGGTGATATCTTCCTTTTTTATTTTGTTATTCTTGATATCGTTGAGAATTTTTGAAGTTGCCCGAAGCATTTCATTTCTCCCTCCATAAGCCAAAGCCATATTGAGATAGAAATTATCGTAATGGGCAGTTGCTGCTTCGGCCTGTTCCACTGCACCTCGTAGATCTTCAGGAAGCATATCCCGATCACCGATCATCTGGATACGAATTCCATATTTATGAACACGTTCATCAATACTGATGCGACTGAGTTTTTCTTTAAATAATGTAAAGAGGTTCTGGACTTCCTCATCTGATCGGCTAAAATTTTCAGTTGAAAATGTGTAGAGTGTTATATGTCTGATGCCTAGTTCCTGTGCCCACTCTAATACTTCTTCGGTCCGATCAGCCCCTGCGCGATGTCCTGAGGCAGTGGCAAGACCTTTCTTTTTTGCGTACCGGCGATTTCCATCCTGAATAATCGCAATATGTTGTGGAATATGCGTAACTTGTTTTGATATCAGATATTCGTAAACATGTTCTATTAATCCCCGTATCATAGTGGGGTCACCTCAAGTATGATTCCACCATCAGGATACCGTTCAATAAAGTAAGCTGGCCCTGATATAAAATCAGAGATTTCATCAAGAATCCACCATCCGGTTTCAATCCGGTCATCAAATCGTTCGAACAAGGATTCATCAGGATCTCCTGGAATGGTTTCATATTTACCGTCGCATTCCCAGACTCCGTAAATAATCGTCCCATCATCTGTTATTTCATCAAATTCTCGAGCAGTATTTACAGCGATACGACGTAGTCGCATTCGAAGCTGAACTCTGTCTTTAAAGTCAGATGAACACCAGTGAACCTTTGGAAGAGATGCAATATGACTGGCATTTTCCCACCCGCCCTGAACGGCATTTGATACATCACCCCTGAGGAGATATCCCCTGTTTCTCATTTCATCTGCATTATAGTCGCCCCATTCTAGTTCATTGATATTTAGAAAATCAATATTCGGTAGATAATGCTCAAGATCATTCAGGTTAGGTAGTGAGGGAACTTCAATGCCTACATCCAGTCCTGCTTTTTTAGCAATCAGAATACTTTGGTGAAATGTAGTGTCTTCAAGATGGCTCCATTGATCTGATGGAGGATGAAATCGTATTTCATCAACCAGGTTTTTAATAGAATGTATTGTTTTTTCATTAGGAGCCATTGCAGTATAAAGATGAATTTGATGAGAAGATCCAAATTCCTTTTTAAGTGCACTGGTATATTCAATAAGCCGATCAAGGTTGTAAAAAGGTTCTCCTCCGGTAATACCTGTCCCAAGAGCTGACATTCGCTTAGCTACCTGGATCATTTCTTCAGGAGAGGATATCTTATGCTCATTCGCATAAATGACATCTTTATTTTTACGTTCCTGCGAAAGCGGACAATACCAACAATCACGATGACATTGCCCGGTAAGGAAAAGAACTAATTTCGCTCCTTCATAACAGAGTTTGCACCCGGCAGACAGCCTACTATGAGGAGGAAGGTCTTCAGAAGTATTATCATCCATTGCAAATCAGATAATTTCCATCTATATTCTCTATTGAGAGATAAATAGTATCCGGAAAAAAGTAAGTTATTTAGAAATTTTTTTCTGTGCCAGATTAGTCATCGCCTGAAGATCAGTTTCTGCTGATAACTCTAATGCATTTGATTTCACAGCATTTTGGACAAACCGTTCTCCTTCATCAGACCTGATAAGAAGGGTTGTCCATCCTTCAGGTGTCCCAACACTTCCTGCTGAAATATCTGCCTGTAATGCAGAGAAATCATTACAGCTCGAGCACCCTTTTCTGATTGCTGATTCTATTTCTTTTAAAGGAATTGTAGTGACTGTTCCATCATCAAGGGTCAATTCAAGTTTCCCTTTCACATCCATTTTCACTATTCGGTATGCAGGAATGGAATGCTTTTGTCTGATGATATCTTCCATTAAAGGATAGTAATTAAAACTCTCTGTGCAGAATAGTCCAAATATCAATCGAATGGCAGTCCCAAAAGGATGGACAAGATCATGAGATGATTCTTTCATTAATCGTGCAGCTTGAACAACACATGGAGTTCCAACAATAGCGAGACGTTTTAACTTTTTTGTTATTACTGCAGTTTTTAATGCCTTTAAAACAGGTACGCTCCAATTATATCTGCTCCCAGCATGTTCCAACATTTCTCCAGAACTGGTAATCAGAATAGAGATTGGTTTATGTGTCCACCGATCCTCTGTAACAGTAATGACACCATCAATGAGTCCGGATTGAAATGCATTGACAAGAATAGCGGTTACAGCACCACCACTCTGTTTGTGAGAAATTTCAGAAACTGCCCGTGCCCCAGTAATTGTTTTGTAAGATCCAAGGGGATTTGCGAGGTCTGGTTTTGTTCTTGGGCATACCTCATAGCATGCCCCACAAGGTACCTGATCTGTTTCTTGTTTGCAATACCCTGATGAAACGGGTCTCATAATTCCAGGATCATCTGGGAAAAACAGTGCATCTGCCGGACATACTGCAACGCATGCCCCACATCCGGAACATATACCAGTGTCCCATACTTCTTCCTGTAAAGCAGTGTATGTTTTCTTTTTTGTCATTTTTTCACTCCCAGGTATATTTTCCGGCAAATGGTCTGGCGCTGACAGGAGCAATTCGTGTGTATGAATTATTCAATAGGGAGGTTGGATCAATGTTGTAATAGGAAGAAAATTCTAAAATATACGGTTTGATTCTCTCTAGATCTTCTGATGTTGCAGGTTGCGCATTGCTTCCGATACCTAAGGTCCAGTCTTCAACCGTACCTCTGATAAATATTTCACCACCGTGAATGCCTGATGCAAGTCCCATTTCCGCATATGGTTCATCATCTGAAAGTCTGAACATTATAACCAGGCCTCCTGCCATGTATTCTCCAAGGAATGCTTTCGCAGATCCACCTATGACAAGAACCGGACGTTTATCCATATATTGTTTCATATGGATTCCTCCACGATAACCGATATCATCACGAATAAAGACTTTTCCACCTCTCATACTATGTCCGGTGGCATCACCGCTTGCACCGTGAATAATAATTATACCCTCATCCATAGTATTTCCTGGAGCGTGATCAGCATTCCCAAATACTTCAATGGTCGGGCCCTTCATGAACATTCCCAGATCTCCACCTGGTACACCGTTGACGGTGATTTTTACATTTCCAGTCAACCCGTCTCCGATAAATCTCTGGCCCATAATATTATTCAGGATAATTTCTGATGCACCGTCACGGACTGCCTGCCTGATCTGCTTATTAAGGGGTGTGTAATGGATCCCTGCTGCATCAATGGTTATCTGTGTCATGTCAGGCTCCTATCGTATTCACATCTAAAACATCGAGCATCGATTGATCAAGCATATACCCACGTAACCGATCCCGGTTCCCTCGAAGAGATTCTATACTGTTAATACCAGCTGCTCCCATGAGTTCTGCTAGTTCTAATGTCCAGGCATCAATGAGATTTTTCACATTGTTTGCTGCCTCATCAGGATTCAATCGGGTAACCAGATCTGGCCGCTGGGTTGCGATACCCCATGAACATAGTCCACGATAACAGGTTCCACATACTCTGCATCCCATTGCAACAAGAGCTGCAGTACCGATATATACAGCATCAGCACCCAGACAAATGGCCTTCGCAACATCGGCACTTTGCCTTATTCCTCCGGAAGCGATGATTGACACCTCATTTCTGATCCCTTGTTTTCGTAATTTCGCATCTACAGCGGCTACTGCAGCTTCGATTGGAATACCTACATGGTCTCTGAAAACGGATGGTGCTGCTCCAGTGCCTCCCCTGAATCCATCAATGACTACAGCATCTGCTCCAGACCGGGCAATACCAGCAGCAATTGCAGCAACATTATGAACAGCAGCGATTTTTACAAAAACTGGTTTTTTCCATTCAGTTGCTTCTTTTAAACTAAGAACTAACTGCTTGAGATCCTCTATTGAATATATATCATGATGAGGAGCCGGACTAATAGCATCACTTCCTTCTGGAATCATTCGGGTACAAGAAACATCGGCACAAACTTTTTCACCTGGAAGATGTCCGCCTATTCCTGGTTTTGCTCCTTGACCTATTTTAATTTCAATAGCCGCTCCACGTTCAAGGTAATTTACATCAACTCCGAATCGTCCTGATGCTACCTGAACGATCATATTATTTTGGTACGGATACAGAGCTTCGTGCAGTCCACCCTCACCAGTTCCCATAAATGTTCCAATCTCTGAAACAGCTTTTGCCATTGCTTTATGGGCATTCAGGGATATCGCACCATAACTCATATGACCAATCATTATGGGAGTTTCAAGTTTGAGATTTGGAACAAGTTCTGTAACAAGGCTTGTATCTCCCTCCGGAGTCTGAATGAATTCTAATTGTTTTGGCTTTTTTCCGATGTATGTACGAAGTTCCATCGGCTCTCGGAGGGGATCAATGGAAGGATTTGTGACCTGACAGGCATCAAGAACCAGGTGATCGAAAAGAATGGGATATTGTCCTGCATTCCCCATACCTCCCAGGAGAATTTTGCCACTTTCAGCTTGTTTAAAGATATTTTCTTTTATTTGTGCAGTCCAGACTGGATGAGACCGGTAATCACAGGGACGTTCCTTTATGGATATTGCATCACGGGGACATTGCGAAATACATCGATGACATGCAACACAATTCCGGGTATTGGTAATAATCCCTTCAGGTTCCATCCTGAAGACATTGTATGAACAATTTTCCACGCACCGTCCACAGAGCATACACTGATTTTTATCCACAACAACCTGGAATTTTGTCGGGCGTGAACCAATTATCATGTTACAGTCCTCCCAACAATTGGATGACCCGCTTTCGGCATGTATATTCGGCTGATTGCTGAATCAATTGTTCTGATAGCCGCTTCTTCACTGGATATGAATATCCGGTTATCATGTTCGCCAATAACTAAAGGTCTGAGTTTGATCCGGTCAGAAAATCCAACAATTGAATCTGGAGAAGCCACAGCGATTGCAAATGGTCCATTCATCATTGCTGACCCATAAGTCAGTCTAAGTGCTGTTGTAAATTTTTGCTCATTTTCAGGCATTCGTTCTATTTCTTCCCAAAAAGGAGGAGCAAGAGCCCGAACAGCAAGCTCCTGGGTAAGGCCGTGTCTTCGTACAAGGAGGTCCATCAAATATGCAACAACTTCAGTATCGGTGTACATCGTACAGTCATAACCGAAACTTTCAATATAACGCCTGTTAGTTCCGTATGAAGTTATTTCACCATTATGGACCACACTCCAGTTCAGAAGGTTAAATGGATGTGCTCCTCCCCACCACCCGGGAGTATTTGTCGGATATCGATTATGTGCAAGCCAAAGATAGCCTTCATATTTTTCAACACGATAAAAATCAGCAACCTCTTCAGGCCAACCTGATGCCTTAAAAACTCCAATATTTTTTCCTGATGAGAAAACAAGCGCACCTTTGATAGATTTGTTGACTTCCATCACGATGTGTTTTACAATCTCATCATCCGGAGTTTTACTACGTTGCATGAGCCGCGTTTTAGGACGGAAAAAGTATCTCCAGGGAGTATGGATTTTAGTGATACCATTCTGTTCCCATGTTGGGATTTCTTCGTCATGTTCAATCATTCCCCATGTTTCCAGGAGATCTTCTACCTGGGTTTTTGGCTCAACCAGGTTGTCATAAAAAACATGGATAGCATATAGATCTGCATAATCCGGGTATACTCCGTATGCTGCATATCCGGCGCCTTCACCACTTCCGCGCTCGTCCATTATCGAGAGTGCGTCTCTTATGGAAGAACCATCCATGAGCTCACGCTGTTTATCTATTACACCAATAATTCCACACATATCATCACATAAGCCACATTGGCAGGTATTATCAGGCAACGAACATGATCCGGATAAATCCGGCATGGAAGCTTACTGCTTGTACGATTCATATAAGCTTTTCATCTTTATTAACCTGACCGCAATAGGAGAAGCGCCTTCTGACTAATAATTCTAAATTATTAAAAAAATCAAAAAATATCTTTTTATTTACAATATTGAGAAATAATTTATGATGATCATCAATGAATAGCAAAAGAAAAAATTTTTTATTAGCTTTCTCTGAAAGAGCTATATTTAAATTCAAATAGGTAGAAGTATGTTTCAATGTCTGATGCAAAGGTCAGCGAAATGCTCGCACGGATAAAGGCGGATAATGTAAAATTTGTTCGCCTGCAGTTCAATGATATCCTCGGCATCCCCAAGAATGTGGCAATCCCGGTCATCCAGGTTGAGAAGGCCCTTACTGAAGGCATCTGGATTGATGGTTCCTCAATCGAAGGTTTTGCTCGAATTGATGAATCTGATATGATTCTGAAACCGGATATGGATACATACCAGATTCTTCCATGGAGACCGGCAGATAAACGTGTAGCCCGGTTTATATGTGATGTATACACGTATGGTAACAAACCATTTGAAGGTGATCCGCGATCAGTATTAAAGAAAAATCTTGATGAGGCAGCAAAATTAGGATATACCTTTAATTGTGGTCCAGAACTCGAATTTTTTGTATTTAAGAGAGATGCTAATGGTCAGGCCACTACGGAATTTGTCGACCATGGTGGGTATTTTGACCTTGCACCAAGTGATGCTGCAGAGGACCTCAGAAGAGAAATTGTTCTTGCTCTTACCGAAATGGGCTTTGAAATTGAGGCTTCTCACCATGAAGTTGCAGATTCTCAACATGAGATAGACTTTAAATATGGAGAAGCACTTTCTGTTGCAGATAAAGTAATTACTTTTAAATTTGCAGCAAAAACTCTTGCTCTCATGAACGGGATGCATGCAACCTTTATGGCAAAACCAATCGGAAGAATCAATGGTACTGGTATGCACACCCACGGATCATTGAGTAAAGACGGTAAGAACGTGTTCTTTGATCCGAATGCAGAGAATCAGCTATCCGATGTCATGCTCTATTATATTGGCGGTCTGATGAAGCATGCAAAAGCACTGGCTCGTCTTGGAAATCCAACCATCAATTCATACAAACGTTTAGTTCCCGGCTATGAAGCTCCGGTATATATTACCTGGAGTGCTGCAAACCGATCTGCCATGATTCGTGTTCCTGCTGCTCGTGGAAATAGTACTCGTGCAGAACTGAGAAGTCCTGATCCAACCTGTAATCCGTATCTTCTCTTTGCTGGAATGATCGCGGCAGGACTTGACGGTATTAAAAATAAGATCCTCCCTCCACCAGCAACTGATGTAAATATTTACCATTTAAGCGATGAAGAGAGAAAGAAACGTGGTATTGAGATGCTTCCAGGCTCCCTTATTGAAGCAAATGATGAACTCTTGAAAGATAAGGTAATTTGTGATGCGTTAGGTCCACATATTGTTGAGAATTTAACAAAGATTGCCATTGCTGAAAATGATGAATTCCGTCTGACCGTTCATCCATGGGAAATTGAACGGTACATCAATAATTTCTAATTTTCCCTCTTTTTTCCAAATATATTGATAACTCCTTATAGTTTCTGATTTAATGAATATATGATGAAAATTCCAAGAGAACAGGTATGCGTTCTGATTCCTACTCTTAATGAAGAACCTACTATTGGCATAATCATCCTTAAATTTCTTGAAATCGGATATTCAGATATTCTGGTAATTGATGGGAATAGTATAGATAAAACCAGAGAGATAGCCTCTGCATCTGGTGCCACAGTAATCGTGCAAGAAGGAAAAGGGAAAGGATCTGCTTTTATTCAAGCAATAAAGCATATCCAAAAACCGTATATTATCTTAATAGACGGAGACAATACCTATGATCCTGAACAGGCAGATGCATTAATCAGTCCTCTATTATCCGGATATGATCAGACAATTGGGAACCGTTTATGTGGTACCAATACTTCCGCTTTTCATCGGTTAAACCTATTAGGAAACCGAATATTAAACTGGCTATTTAAGGTAAGTCATGGGCGGTACTTGTACGATATATTAACTGGATATCGTGCTTTTACTCTTGAGTCGTTACAGAGAATGCGCCTTTATGAAGAAGGTTTTGGTATTGAAACTGAAATTTCTGCTGAAGCAGTTCGGAACGATGATCGCGTTGCCATAATTCCGGTGACATACGGAGAGCGGGTAGGAAGCGACACTAAACTTGATCCCATTCATGATGGTTTGAAAATTGGACGAACAATTTACCGGTTAGCAAAACTAAACAACCCTCTCTTTTATTTTGGAATTATTGGATTGTCATTTCTCATCGCTGGTGGAGTTATTGGTATATACATAATCATTGACTGGCTCAAAAACATAGATCATATACCTTTGACAATATTGGCTGTTACGCTCATTATTGTTGGAGTTCAAATTATAATGTTTGGTATTCAATCAGACATTCAACTTGCAAATCAGCGTGAATTTCTTCATGAAGTGAGAAAACTTCGCAAAGAACGATAAATAGATATTATATATTGTAACCTTTATCTAATATAATAAATAATATTTATAATGCAGATGCGGTAATAGTCTAGCGGCAGGACAGGGGCTTCCCAAGCCCTTAGCCCGGGTTCGATCCCCGGTTACCGCATAGAATCGATTGTATAATCTAATAAATTTCTTTTCAGAGGTTTTTCTTTTATGATATCAGAGAATATTTGATATCCTTTATCATTTTTATTATATTCTAAATCACAGAGATTCATTTCATTAAATCAGCTAGGGATGAAAGACTTCTGTTACGTTCTACCTATTTCTGGATAGAAAATATAGTATTTGGGAGGAGCGGATTTTGTCATGAATAAAAAATGGTTCACGATTTTCGGTATCGGACTTATCTTGGGAGCTATGATTATCGCCGGATTACTCCTATTAAATTCGGCGAAACATGAAACACCTCCAACAGAAAAAGATGTGAGAAATATTTCAATTGGCATCAGAAATATATCACAATCAAAAGATAGTACTGGTTTGTCTATTATTACGTATTCTCTTATTACCTCTCCATTTCAGTATGATGATCTTATACTTGTAAAAATAAACGTTAAAAATGAAGATAATAATGAGTTATATCATTCTTTTTCTAAAAAAGAAATAGGTGATCACATATTACTTGCTAATGATAAAGATGAAACAGAAATTTCATTGTCATTTTCTTTAGAAAAACCCTTTCCCAAAACAGGTTTTATTCACCAACTATCATTTATATCAAATGGAAGAGCAATACTTCCATTTACAATTGAAGGAGGAGAAATTTCCACTGAAAATTTAACATGAAATCAATAGGGTTTATTTTCTTTAATAATTTTTTTTACTCGTTCGATTTCTTTCATTTTTCTGTTATAGTCATCTGAAACTTCCTGTATTATTTCTTGAAAAATCTCTTCAGGGTCTTTGCATATTTGAAATATTTTTACTGGTCTTCCTTTCTTCTCCATGAGATGACGGACAACATCAATCCATCCTTTCTTCATAAGGTCGGAAAGAGCAAGACTCACTTCTGGTTGACGCAGACTAGTAAACTTTTCAATATCTCGAGAAGTTAGTTCTTCATTCATGAGCATAAATACGAGAACACGAGCACAATTCTTTTTGAGTCCAATATCCCAAAATAATTTTGCTAATATTTCATCGTCATTTGTCAACTGCTGAATGGATTCTGTTATTACCATAAATGTCTTACATAATATATCCTGAATAATATATGAGAAAGATCATGAAACTAGGTGAAATACAAAATGCTTTAAAAAGGATTACGTATGAATTTATCTTATTCTATAAATTTCGCAGAGAAGAAGATCTTATTTAAAAAAATCTTATACTTTATTATTTTTATTTAAAGCCTTTCATAATTAAGTGGAATAAATCTTTTTTGTAAATTTTGTATTTAATCATATTGGTTAATGGATTATTATATCTACGCTATTTTATGAAATTCATATCGTTGAAATTTTAGAAAATCGTTCTATCGAGTATAATTTTTTAAATATAAAGAAATTCATTGTCTGGTGCATTCTATTATTTGAATTATTTGATGGGAAATATCCATACAGACATGAAGGGAAATATCATGGAAAATTATTGTTTATATTGGTGATAATATAGAGAAAGATTATATCCATTGACCCAAAACTCATATAAATCTCACATTATATTGTAATCACCATATGTCCTTTTTGTGTAATTTCAATAGATATAAGCGATTATTATCTGTGTCTGACATTTTAGGAATAATTTTCATTCATATTATGGATTTATGAATCATTTGCTTTTATATTTGAAATGTCAGAAAAATGAAAGAATCAAATATTTGGTTAACAATAATAAAAAACGGATAATTTTTCTAAGTTATTTTAATATATTTTTTTTATATTATCTATTGCATGGCATATTTTTATATAATTCTGAATGCGAAAAAAATTGGGGGGATTGATGAGATATGTAGAATGGCACTTCTCCTGTCTATTCTGCCTCATCATCTTCATCGACATCACCTCCTTTTCAGAATTTTCTAATTCCTGTAAACTATCTTCTTTTCTTATCTTTTCTTTTTTATGGGAAAATTCTTTTAGTTAGCATATTATATTTTCTATTGTAGAGACGTTTTTAATCCATCACTAAGTAATATTTGTAGGATTTATCTTTTTAATATTCATCTTTTTAATATAATAGCTTGTATTCGTACCCCATGATCTTGAATATCGATTCCTTTATTTTGTGACTCGGTGTATTCCCTTATCAGGGAATTATTGTGGGCATAATGAAGGGACCTATTCTGGTTTTTTTTGTCATATTATTTCTTACCGGAAATTTTTCTGTACAGGGTGAAGTACAAATGAATAGTCAGAATGGAGGATCATATTCAATTACATCTGTTCCAGCTGGTGCCTATGTCAAGATTAATGGTATTCAAATAGGTATTACTCCGTTATTATATATCCCAAATTCTTCAATATTGGTTCCATTTTCATTAGACATAGGCAAACCAGGTTATTATAACATTACTTTGAATGTTTCACAGTTAGTTCATTCTGGTGCTCAAGAATTAATCTCTCTTAATTTAATACCCATGCCAAAAACCGGAGAAATTCACATAACCTCTCACCCGGATGGATGTCTTATCCAATTAGATACAAATAAAACCGTGCCTTCTCCTTATACCTTTACGTCTGTACCAGAAGGTAAACATTCAATTGTTATCAGTAAAACAGGTTACAAATCATATCATAATTCGCAGATACAAGTAGAACCAGATTCACTCACAGCATTACAAATTTACCTTATACCCAATTATGAAAGAAAAGAACTCGTAGTTACTACTTCTCCACCAGATGCTAATATTATTGTAGATGGGATTTACCGTGGAACCAGTCTAAAAAACCTCCCCCTCTATATCGGTCCACTTGGTGATGGTCAACATACCGTTCTGGCAAGATTGCAGGGATACCGTGAGAATATAGCCACTGTATCAACGAAACAGGATTTATCTACAAATTTACATTTATTTTTAAATTCAGTAAATCAAGCTCCCACATCCTCGAGTATCAGAATTAAAACAATTCCAATTGGTTCTGATGTTACATTAAACGGTATCTGGGTTGGTACTGTACCAGAAACCGGATTTTTAATTCTCAATGATATTCCTCCCAACCGGTATAAAATAACACTCTCTCTTACTGGATATCAGAATTATTCTGAATGGGTATTTCCAATTGAAGGAGAAACGATAACTATTGATAAAAAATTAGAGAAAATGATCTGATAATTCCAAAAATTATGAACGGGCTGTTTCACCATGTTGTGAGATATCAAGTCCTACATATTCTTCTTCTTCTTTTACCCGGAGTCCCATAATTCTATCAATCGCCAATGCAAGAATCCAGGTCCCGATGAATGAATAAGCCAGGATAATAAAAGCTCCACCTGCCTGAGTTATCACTTGTTGAGGATTTCCCGCAATTAAACCATTGACTCCACCAATAGTTGCCGTAGCGAAAATTCCTGCTGCAATTGTCCCCCATAATCCTCCGGACCCATGTATTGCCCAAGCATCAAGACTTTCATCCCATTGTCTAGCAAGTCTAAATACTAAGGCGTAATAACAGATGATACCTGATATTGTACCTATGATAAATGCTTCCAGAGGACCGACAAATCCTGCAGCTGGTGTAATAGCACCAAGTCCTGCAATTGTCCCGGAAATCATGGAGAGTGAACTGGGTTTTCCATAATACCAGGAAGTAAGCATGTATGAAAACGTTCCGGCAGCGGCAGAAATATTGGTTACAACAAATGCATTGATTGCAACAGCATTTACTGATAGAGCAGAGCCTGCATTAAAACCAAACCATCCAAACCATAACATAGCCCCTCCCAGTAAGGTTATTGGGATATTATACGGAGAGAGAGAATATTCTCCAAATCCCCTTCTTTTTCCTATAACAAATGCAAGAGCCAATGCAGAAAAACCTGCGCAGATGTGAACTACAATGCCACCTGCAAAATCCAGGACTCCTAATTGCTGTGCCCATCCACCGCCCCAAACCCAATGAGCGACCGGATCATAAATAAAAGTGGACCAAGCTAATCCAAAGATAAGGAATGATGATAACTTGATTCGTTCAGCAACGGCTGATGTTACAATGGCAAGAGTAATCGCGGCAAATGCCATCTGAAATACCATAAAAACCATTTCGGGAAGTTTCTCACCATCAGTTGCAACATTCATCAGGGCAAGTTTATCTGGAGATCCAATAATGCCCATGATATCCGGACCAAAAGAGAGCGAATACCCAAAAAACATCCATTGTAGTGAAATCAGAGCAAATGATATGAAAGATAGAGTAATCATCGAAATAATATTTTTCCGATGAACCGGTCCAGCATAAAAAAAACCCACTCCGAAGGTCATTAAAATGACAAGAGTTGTACAAATCAGAACAAATGCAGTATCAACGGCTTGCATAACTTTTCACCATAATCATCAATATCATCTATCCAGGATGATGGATCAAATGATAGAAAGAAAATAACTTCTACCACATATAAAGTTATGTTCAATTATTTTTTAGTAACATATTCATAATTGGTTTCGTAGAAAAAATAATCAAATAAAAATGATAGCGCAGGAACTTTGTAGCAGAGTTAATGTGTAAAAACTCAGTCTATTTGTTCATACGGAATATTTTCAGAGATTTTTATGAGGGCATATATCATCTGTAATGACAACTCCAAAGATATATGTTGGAGCATTCACTCCTGATGATACTGGAGATTTTTCTATTAATACATCTCCGATACTGCCTCCAGGTTTATAGAAAGGAACAACCATATGAACATGTGACGATTCTTTTTTCGTTACCAGTTCATCATTGCCTTTAATAAATTCTTTTGCAACATTTTCAGGCATAACTTCGGTTACATGTTTTCCAACAACATCTTCCTGCTTTGAATGAATCAGATCGCAAAATGCCGGATTTGCTGTAAAGAAAACTCCATTTTCACCGATTATGAAGATAGGATGAGAAAAATTCGTAAGGAGGCGCTGAATTAAGGTTGCATGGAGTAGTTGAGCTTCTTCTTGTTTTTTCCATTTGGTCATGTCGGTGATAAGGATATAACCACGAACAGTATCGCCAAATGGAACAATTTTTGCTCTGATAGAAAGATAAATCGGTACTCCATCTTTTCGGTTTGCCCAAAACCTGATTTCTTTCATTGAACCCTGATCAATTTCTGCTTCCCGAATTGCCTTCATAAATCTGCCCTTTTCTTCCGGGAGGGCAAGATCTTCGGGGGAGACGTGTGATATCTCATCTGCAGAAAAGCCGGTGATTTCACACAATCGCTGATTGTGAAAAATTACTTTCTTTTTCCCATCAACGAATTCTGAGACGATAAGTCCATCAGAAAGATGGTCCGAAACACTTCTAAAGAATGCTTCACTTTCTCGCAATGACCGGAGTGCTTCTTTCTCTAGAGTTACATCTTCCAGTATGATGGTATCTGCCGAACTTCCGTCATCAAAGATGGTTGGAATTACTTTTCCATTGTAGTATCTTGGTTCTTGTCCTCGTCTGACAATTTCAAATGTCTCATTTTTTGTAAAAATTTTGTCAGATAATTCAGTTAAAAAAGTACGGATATCAGGTTGGGATAATTCTAGCTGATCCAATCGTTTTAGAAGGACTATTTCTCCTTTTATTCCGATGAGATCAAAAAAAGGATCATTTCCCTGGATTATTCTCATATCGCGGTCAAGAACAAAGACAAGGTCATTCGTGTAGGAGAGAAGGGCTGAGAGTGGAACTCTGGTTGAAAGAGTGAATACTTTCGCCATACCAAAGGTCCGTAAGTCTACATGTCCGGCCGCATGTAGAATATCCAGGTAACGCCCGGTTGAATGTTTGTTTCTGCCCAAAGCAGATGCTATCTCAGTAACACTCATCCCGTGTGGATGATTTCTGAGAAGATCTTTGATGTGAGCAAGCTCATCAGCCAACCGATGCATGATTATTGATTATAATTGGGTACACAAATAAGTTACTACTGTTTCATACACATGTTGGAAACACTTATGTGTTACACATGAGGCAAAGTATTATATGTGCAACAATACCACGACATAATACACAAAGAAGTCGAACTTAGGTGTAACAGATATGTCATATCTTATGAATTCATGTAATATTTCTCGAAAAATACCGGAATATACCCGTGTTTTGAGCATTCTTCTCATCGGGGTATGTTTAGCAGTATTTTGTGCATCACCGGTCATGGCCGGAACAAAATATCTCTCAGGTGAACCAAATCTTTCAGTTGCGATCTCTGGAATTAATGAATTCACTCCGGGAACTACCGTAGAACTTCCCGTTCTGATTGAAAACAGCGGGCTTAATCACATGAAGATGGTACAGTCCGGGATTGTTGACCGGGATGATGTACCTTCTACAGCAAAAATGGTCCGTGTTACCCTACTTCCAGATGGCGCTCCGATTCTTGTAAAATCAGATACCCAAATGGTTGGTGACATTTCAGGATCAGAATCCAAACCAGTTAAGTTCCAGATACGAGTAAAGGATGATGGTCAGGCAGGAACGTATAGTTTACCGGTCCAGATTGAATATACTTATCTTGCATCTGCAGAACAGGTAGGAACAGACAGTGTTGTAAACCGCTACAATACAAAGAAACTTAATTTGAATGTACCATTTATAGTTCGTTCAGCGATCAATCTTGATGTTGTCAACGTAACTCCTGAAGATATTAATGCAGGTGGTGAAGGTTTTGTTACCATCACCCTGAAAAACAGTGGTGCTGATACCGGTCGAAAAGCAATTGCAAAATTAACTAGATCTGGAGATTCTCCGGTCGTACCAGTAGACAGTACTGTTTATATTGGTGAGTTTAAACCAGGAGATGAGTTTGACGCCAAATTTAAAGTATCAGTTACCCGTGATGCAGAACCCCAGGACTATCCACTTGAAGTAATGGTTACTTACCAGAATGCTGATGGGGAAACCCTTGATACAACGGCAGAAAATATTGGTATTCCGGTTGGCGGTAAGATTAAATTTTCAATGGTAAATGATCCACCACAAGTAAAAGCTGGTGGAAAACAGATTGTTGAAGTAGAATATCGCAATGATGGTGATGCTATTGCATACAGTGCAGAAGCTCGTATCAGTGCAGTGGATCCATTCTCAAGTGATGATGATCTTGCGTATCTTGGAGATGTCAAACCTGGTGAAAGTGCTGTTGCAAAGTTTAAGATGACAACGACCTCTGATGCAATTGAAAAGACCTATGGTCTTGATTCAGAAATCAGATATCGTGATGCATTAGATAATAGTCAGATATCCGACACTATCAAAGTACAAGTCATGGTTACAAAGCCAGATGGACTTTCCGCAATAATATCAAATCCAATCGTCATTGCAGTAATCCTGCTGATTATCATTGGTGCTGCATACCGGTACCATACTACCCGAAGGAAATCAGGGTCTGCATAAGGAACCTCCTTGGAGATCCACCATGCGTTCCATTTTTGAAAGTATCTCCAGTCTGATTGTAAATAAACCAAAAATTGTTTTTGGCGTTCTTCTTCTGGTTTTTATTACCTCTGTAATAGGCATGTCAATGCTTACAATGCAGACTGGAAATGATACATATCTTGATAAAAACACCCCGAAAGGGATTGCATTTTCTCATTATGAAGATACATTCAGCCAGGACACCCTGGTCATTCTTATTGAAAGTAATGATCCGTTAAGTCCGGATGTTATCAAATATATAGATCAAATCTCCAGGCCTCTCCAAAATCTGCAATATATCTCCTCAGTATCAAGTATTGCAGATCTTGTTAAACAAGCGAATGATGGAGAAATACCCCGTTCTTCTGGAGAGATTAAAAAGTTAAAAGAATCGATTCCTTCTGAAGTATTAGAAAGATACATTCCTTCAAACCTGCTGACCATGATGATGATTAAGCTGGATGTGGGAATGACAGAACAAAAACAAAAGAGTGTCATGAATAATGTTCGCTCTTTTCTAGATAGTACCTCACCTCCACCAGGAGTTACTGTTACTTTAACCGGAAATCCAGTATTCCAGCAGGAAATGGGTGAAGAACTGAGTAAATCCATGGGAACCCTGATTATGGGAGCTATGGTTCTCATGGTTATCGTTCTTGGACTTCTCTTTGCATACGTCAGTCATCGGTTTATTCCAGTTCTTATAGTAGCCATTGGTCTTATTCTTACCTTCGGGATAATGGGACTATTTGGAGTAAGTATAAATACCGCGGTAATAGCTGCATTTCCGGTGTTGATTGGACTAGGTATAGATTACGCTATTCAATTTCATGCAAGACTTGAGGAAGAGGCTAGGAAAGGATCACTTGCTGATGCTGTCAGGATGACAATAACAAGAACCGGACCTGCGGTAATGTTTGCAATGCTCGCAACTACTATGGGTTTTATTGCAATGTTCATATCTCCCGTTCCCATGATACGATCTTTTGGTCTGGTTGCGATTATAGGAGTTGTCGTCTGTTATTTCACTTCACTTATAGGAATTCCCCTGATTGCAGTATTAATTAAATATAAACCAAAAGGAAGAATTGGCGAAGAAAAACCAACCAAAGCAGATATGGTTCTTTCAAAAACTGCTGTTGCAATAGCAAAAAATCCGGTTCCAATTTTGATGATAGCGGTACTTTTTGCATTTATCGGTCTGCAGGTTGATTCAACAATACCTATTTCAACAAGTGAACGGACATTTGTACCTTCTGACATGCCGGCAAAAATATCGATGGACAAAGTAAGCAGAACTATTGGATCTACTACTCCTGTTCCTGTCCTTATTGCCGGTGATAATGTTCTCTCTCCTGATGTGCTCAAATGGATAGAATCGTATCAACAAAATGAATTAAAATTGTATATGGAAATTACTGGTTCAACCAGTATTGTCGATTATATCAAAATTTATAATAATGGGACAATTCCATCTACCCAATTTGAGATAGAAGAAGTCATCACAAAAATACCAGAAGGTATTAGAAATGAGTTTGTAAACGGACGGACAGAAACAGTCATCGAATTTTCTACAAAACGTCTTGAAATGCCACAACAGGATGAATTAAAGGCACAGATGAATAATGATCTGATTTTGCTTACCCCGCCTCCAGGAATAAAAGCTTCAATTACCGGAAGTTTTGATCTATTCACCACGTTGATTTCAGATATTGCGGAAAGTAAAGAACAGATGACTTTGCTTGGATTTGTTCTTATCGTTGCATTCCTTGCTCTCATTTATCGAAAAATTCATGCCGTCACTCCCATTGTTCCTATCGTCTGTATCGTTGGTTGGAATGCTGTTGCAATGCTCATTCTCAATATCGATTATACACCAATGACTGCCTGTCTTGGATCAATGACTATCGGAGTAGCTGCTGAATATACAATCCTTATCATGGAGAGATATTTAGAAGAGCGGGAGACTGCTGCAAGTACTATTGATGCCATCAGGGAAAGTGTACGAAAAATCGGGTCAGCCATCATGGTATCAGGATTTGCAACGTTCTTTGGATTTTCAGCACTCATGTTATCAAATTTTAATATGATCAGTAATTTTGGTCTGACAACTGTTATTGCGGTATTGTTCTCATTAATTGGAGCTGTTGCAATCATGCCAGCAGTATTATCTGTTCTTGATGAATTGATTCACGATGTTCATGATATAGAAGATCGGGTTCTTCATCATCCTCATAAAGAATAAATTCCTTTTTCTGATATCACAACTACCTGTGATACCAATCATATACTCTTGATCAGGAATGATAAGATAGATGTCTGGATATCATGAATAGGATACATAATTGCTCTGGTTTAATCCATCTTTGGCTCGTATAAATTTCGAGTTTCTAAAAATTGAAGATATCAAATCAATTTTGGCAATTTTTAATAATTTTAGGAAAAACCAAGATGTATTATGGTTTGTATAGTGATGGAAATCAGGGAAAATAGTATATTTTCTGGGATAATTTATCAAATATTTACTTGATTGTTATTTTTCAGATCATCAAAAACAACTACTCAGAGAGATGAACGTTTTTCATATTTGCATCATTTAGAGGTATGATAGATCAGATATAACCCTGGTTTTATAACGAATATCTCACTTTCTTTCAGAAAAAATTCCATAAAGCGAAACTTTCCTGATATGGGTTGAGATCAATTACTTGTCTTCAATAATTGAGAAATAATAGTTTAATCTCCATAATTTAATTTTCGTTTGATTTCTGTCCATAAACTAACCAGAGAAAGGCTGATGAGATTAAGTGTTGTTGCACTGTACCATAGAATAGCTTCAGTCTGGTTAAGATAGATAATCCATCCGGACCATAAAGCAAGGCAAATTATTGAAAAAGTGATCAGGGTATCAAAGGCCAGAAATATTGTCGATACATTCAGGAATTTTCCGAGTTGGGCAAGAGTGCAAAATTCGATTTTATCAACAAGGTTACATATATCATATCCTGCCCTGGTAAGATTCATCAAAAGGTCAGCACCAGCCCATATTATTAAAATCCAACCGACATAGATAAACAATGGCTGATTATGAATCTCTGATGCCCGAATAAACTGAATTCCGAATAATATTTTAAATAAACAAAAAGGTACGCCAATTGTTAAAGATAAAAATGCAGGGCGGGTAAAAAAAGATGGATCTGGTTTTTGAGTCTTTTCCTTCCCAGAATTCTCTTCTATGTCATACTCCATATCCTTATGGATATATCCTGCTCATGCTATAAGAAGTAATGAGGGGATTATTCCCCTGATTCTTCATACAACAAGGTAAAGTATCGGGATTCAAAAATGGTGACTAAAGGCCAGAGGAATAATGCAATGATAATGCCAATGTACGGAGCTTCTATTATCAGATTGATGAGCATCCCCAGGATAAAGGAGATAACGTAGATGATGATAAGGGCAATGATGTAGGTTCCCCATCCGATCTTTCCAATTGTCTTTAAAATCTCACGGAAATTGAAGGCCTCTAAAAACCGGTTAGTTCGTGCCATTCTGATGATACCGATGGTAAATAACAGGGTAACAATAATCCCAAGGATGATTGCCACGATTACTCCTCCGATGACTGGCATCAGGAGTGGGAGAAAAGCATCAAAATTCAATTCAGCAGTTTCAGAAGTTAACTGATTGATAAATTCCATAAAAACCGGGATAAAGGTAATGACAAGGACAATGATCACCGGAATTGAGTATATGAGTCCTGCAACGAGGTACTTGATTCCATCTATAAACCGTCTGACCCAGTCGTTACAATCTGGAGGGACAGAATTTCCCCGGAATATGTCCATAACATACCCTCCAAGAAGAGGAAAAATTATGGTCCAGACAGCAAGAATAAACCAACGCTTCCAATAACCCCATACTGTATCATGGGTAAATTGTGCTGCATCTAACAGTGCATTTTTATAATCCATAATATGTCAGGAAAAGGTTAGAATATGTCCCATATAAGTGTATCTTAGAGAATTCTTATGAAATTTCATTCATTATCTCTAGTTTTGTCAGGAAATCATTTAATAGGACTATGTACAAGTATTACTCACTATCTTGTAATGCAAGATACCTCAAAAGAAAAGGAAGCTGAAAATTAACAAATGATAGAGGAGTATTTCTGGTCATATTATTATAGATCTGACGTGGGGAAGGTATGAACGCGCAATTCAAGAAAGGTATTTTGGATATGTGTGTCATGGCGTTGCTTGGTCTCCAGGACCGGTATGGATATGAACTGGTTCATGAAATTTCTGAACGGTTTGAGATATCAGAAGGAAGTATCTATCCACTTCTTCGTCGTCTCTTAACAGAAGGATATGTCACCACATATCTCCAGGAATCGGATGAAGGACCTGCAAGAAAGTACTATTCACTTACAAAGCACGGAATTATAGCCCGTGATGAATTAATTCGGGATTGGAATGAATTTTCGGCTGCAGTAAGCGATCTCATCGGAGAAATGACCAATGCAGAAAAATGAATATTTGAGAAAATTAGATTTATCATTATCAGGAATTTCAGAATCTGAAAGAAAGGACATACTTGCAGATTATGTAGAACATTTTGAAATGGGTATTCTGGATGGTAGAACTGAAGAAGAAATATCTGAATCATTAGGAGATCCCCGGAGTATTGGGAGAGAGTATACCGCGGTATCCCTGGTTAAAAAGGCTGAAAATTCCCCGTCAGCTGGTGGCCTTGGAAGAGCAATACTTGCAACTATTGGTCTTGGACTTTTTAATTTGATAGTTGTACTCATTCCTTTTATTTGTATAATCACAATTCTGGCTGTATTATTAGTTATCGGGTTTTCTTTTTGCTGTGCAGGACCGATTCTCACAGGAGGAGCAGTCCTGGAAATGCTTGGAATTGTCACAGGTATACTCTTTTTCTCAGCACATGCTGCAATATTTTTGGGCATTGGACTTACCTGTCTGGGATTATTAATCATAATCGGAGAATTCTGGCTGGCACGTCTTTTGTATCGTATAGGTATTAGATATCTGAAATGGAATATCGCGGTCATTCATGGGAGTGAAAGCATATGATATCATTTCATCCTCCAAATTTGAAACATCTGTTTTGCTGGCTTTTCTTTATTATGATACTGAGTTTTGGGATAAGTGGAGTGCTTTTAGTTCTTGAGACAGATAAAAACTATTCCAACCGTGAAGGATACTCAGAATTTGTTATTCCCTCTCAGGGAGTTGAGAAAGCCAGGATTAATCTTGCTATAGAAACTGGAACCGTCAATATTTCCGGGCAATCGATGGATGATATACTCTATGGGAAGGTGCATGTCGATACGAAACGTTATCTCCCTCACCTTACTCATTCAGAAACTAATGGAACGGTTAACATAGCCATTGATCGTCCATCAGATCTTTTTCATAATATCATCGGTGGAGAAGAAAGCTGGGAATTTCAGTTTCAAAATCAGACCCCGATAAGTCTTATCCTTTCCATTGCAACAGGGGACATTCGATTACAGCCCGGTAATGCACAAATTTCAGAAATGGTTCTTGAATGTGGTGCCGGATCTGTTTTTCTTGATTTGCAGGATTATATGGGAGACAGTCTTCCGGTACGGATTGATAATGGAGCCGGAGAAATTACAGTTCTGTTTCCAGAAAAATCTCATGTTTCAGTAGCACTTGAAAGAGCTCTTGGAAATCTAGTAATGTCGGGATTTACTGGAAATGAACATGGATATTATCACGAAACTGATGATCCAAATGCACCTGCCATACATGTGACTATTTCACAAGGAATTGGAGATTTAACCTTAAAAACTATCTAAAATTCAACCTAAAACCGATGACCAACGGATTTCACATACCGAACAGAAAAGATGGAATAAATGAATAAAGAGTACATAAGTCACGAAAGGTTATTATGAATAAAAGTAAAGAATTCAAGAAAATAGGAAGACGATTTTTAATCGGAGCGATTTTCCTATTTATCATCGCATGTATTCTTCCCCTTTCATCAGCCGCACCGCAGGTATCAGTAATCGTGAGTGATTACAAGGTCTCTCCTGCTGTGCTTCTTCCAGGAGAAGAAGGAACACTGACTATTACTTTAAAAAGTATTGCTTCAGGGACAACAACAAGCTCTGTATCGTATGGACAGGATGTCAGTCAGACTACATCCAGTATTACTCCATATATTGACAGTGTGATTTTAAAATCCAAAGATTTTGATATACTTGGAGGAGATTCTAAATTTGAAGGAAATATCGGACCAGATCAGGCTGTTCCGATTACATTCCTGATTCGTGCACCACAAAAAAGCGGCATGTATTTTCCAGAAGTATGGATACGAGTCCGTGATGGTCAAAGTCTGAAATATCCGGTTCCAGTCAATGTAAACACACAAATATCTGTATTAAGGACTCCTTCTCTTGGACTTGAGAATACTTTTCCAGAACCAGTAAAACCTGGAACAAAAATTGAAGGAACAATTACAATTTCAAATGAAGGATCTACTCAGGCTGATAATATCCGGGTTTTTGTAAATGGCACTCCGCCGATGGCAATACCTGCTGGTATCAGTTCCTTTATGATAGATCGTCTTTCTTCTGGTATGTCAAAAGAAAAGAATCTCTCAATACTTATAGATAAAAACACTCCAACCGGAATTGTAGAAATACCTGTCAGGATGACCTATGCTCTTCTTGATGGCAGCATCATAGAGGATGCTGGATCTATTGGTCTGGATGTCAGAGGTGAATCAGAGATCAGTATAACATCAGTTGAAACCACACCATCCAGAGTAAAACCTGGAGAACCTTTTGATCTTATTATCCGGGTTCAAAATACCGGAACTGGAGAAGCAAAATCTGTCAGTGCCACAGTAGATCTCCCGATACAGGGTGCAAAAGAGGCTTTTATCGGACGCATTAAATCAGGAAATGATGCCCCTGCAACCTTTGTTCTTGAAGGAACCGAAGCAGGAGAGTACTCCTATCATACGACAATCACGTATGTTGATGACTGGGGTACTCATACTCTGGACAAAGACCTTGTGTTGACTGTTGCAAATGGAGAGGATTCATCTGGTCTTATGATTTTGATTCTCATTCTTCTCATAGCCGGTGCAGGCGGATTCTATTATATGAGGCGTAAAAACGAGGATAACTGATGCTTCTTGACCTCAAGGTTTCATTTTTTTTAGCAGTACGGGGAATTCTTCGGGGAAGTAGGGGGAGTCTTTATCTTACGGTTTTGATCATTGCGATGGTCTTTACCAATATGATCTTCATGCCCTCTATTATCCTCGGATTCATCAAGGTAGCCGAAGATCAGATTATCACCTATCAGACTGGTAATATCCTGATCACTCCACATGAGGATGAACGATATATTGAAGACGTAAACGGGCTGCTTGAGAAGGTAAATCGCATTCCTGGTGTATTACGGGCCTCTCCTCATTATGGAACCGGAGTAACACTCCGGTATAAAGGCAATACCCTTGGTTCTACTGTTGTTGCCATCCGACCAGACGATGAGCGATTGGTAACTGATGTGTATCAGAAGATGTTAGATGGACATTATCTTGCTGATGGAGAGCGTGATGAGATAATTATTGGTATTCAGACATCAGGGCATAAAGATGAAAGCCTTGATATGGGAGCGACTCTGGGTTACCTGAAAGCTGGAGATCCTCTTACAGTAGAATATACCAATGGAGTAACTAAGGTCTATCATGTAAAAGGTATCATTGAGACCGGCTCATATTATGCTGATCAGGGGGCTTATATCACCTGGGATGAACTGGAATCTGTATATGGTAAAAAAGTTGATTATGCTACTGATGTTATCATAAAAACTGATCCTGATGCATATGAACCAGATGTAAAAACCCAGATTTATCGATTTGGTGTCCGGGAAAAAGTGCAGACCTGGCAGGATATATTGGAAGAAGCAATGGGCCGGGCGGTTCAGAACTTTGCCATGCTGAATTCAATTACTATTATTGTTTCACTTATTATTGCCATTGTTGTTTTATTCATTGTTATTATGATTAAAACTTTAAACAGTAAAAGACAAATTGGTGTTTTAAAAGCCCTTGGTGTAGAAAAAAATATTATTATTCATAATTATGTTTTCCAAGTTCTCATCCTTACGACTCTTGGAGTTATTGTCGGAACCACCCTGGTTGAAACTATGGTTGCGATACTCACTTTGTATCCATTCCAATTTCCCGATGGAGAAGTTACACCTGTCGTTGCAACTTCAGATTTAATCAATAATACTATCATGCTTTATATCGCCTCATTTATTGCCGGCTATATTCCTGCATGGAGGGTGGCGTCAGAAGATATCCTGACTGCAATGAGGAGCTAATATGATAGTTGCTGAAAACCTGACCCGGACATATGAGATGGGAAAAGTTACCGTTCATGCTTTGCAGGGAGTTTCTCTTACTATTCTGAAAGGTGAATTTGTCGGTATCATGGGTGCAAGTGGTTCAGGAAAATCTACATTACTCCATCTTCTTGGACTTTTGGATAAACCAACCGAAGGAAAGATACTCCTTGGTGGTATTGATGTAAAAACATTGAATGACCGGCAACGGACCAGGTTCAGACTGAAACGACTTGGTTATGTTTTCCAGGATTATGCTCTGGTTCCAGAATTAACTGTGGAAGAAAATGTGTACCTGACCTCGATGATCCGAGGGACATCAAAAGAGGAATATCAGAGACAGACATTACAAATCCTTGATCGGATAGGACTTTCTGATCGTCTGACTCATAAGCATAATGAATTATCGGGAGGACAGCAACAGCGGGTTGCTATTGCACGGGCCATGGTAAATAAACCGGAAATCCTCTTTGCCGATGAGCCATGTGCAAATCTAGATTCTGAGAGTTCACGAAATGTTTTGGATTTATTTAAACAAATTAACAAAGAGATGTCCCAGACTATCGTGATGGTTTCTCATGAGGACTGGCACATGGAATATTTTGACCGGGTAATAATACTTCGTGATGGAAAAATTGTCTCTGATGGACCCCCACCTGATGAAATCCTGGAAAGAGCATGTAAATATGGAGTATAAGGCAAATTTCTTCATAATATCAGAAATTATGGTTGATACAGTATGGTGCAAATCGTTATAATTTTTAGATATGCGTCATCATACTTCAAATATTCCAAAATCTATATTTTTCCACGATAATCAGTTACAGGAATTTATCTAATAATCTGGTAATCATACTCATTTCTTCATTACTTAATTCAATGGCTGGAAGTGCAGTTTTTATGAGAGATCCTACGGCTTTTTTTCCTTCCGGGGTTCTGACCATCTTTTGAATGGTTTTTATTCCTTCAGGAGATGAAATAAAGTCCATAATCATCTTCTGACCTTCTGGTGAAGAAAGAAATTGTTTGGCCATGTCTTCCATTCCGAACATGGAGGTTTAATTGATTTAAAAATATTAGTACATTACGATATAATCATTGATGTATATGATAATACAATGTCTCTTTCCGATATTATTGAAAAAAGAAAATAAATCCTAGTCTACACGGGGAAGGAGTACAATAAATTTTCCAGATTCCATATTATCATTTCCGGGGGAACACGCTAATATCCATCTCTTCCGAGTAAATTTCTATTTACTAACCATTTTTTCTTAGACGAATTATAAATCCGGAATGCTATATGTCTGATTACTAGAACAAATTTAGCTTTGGACTCTGTAATTTTTTTTCAAGAGGCCATCTTTTGATTGATAAACAAAATATATAAATGATCGGACCATGAGTGATGATAAGATTTGTTCGATGTCATCAGTATTCATTAACCGAGGTCACAGGATATGAAAATAGCCATTACAGGGAAAGGAGGAGTGGGAAAGACATTCATTTCCGGAACACTAGCCTGTCAATATGCTTCTACTGGTCACACGACCATTGCTATCGATGCTGATACATCACCAAACCTTGGTCTGACACTGGGCATGACGGAATCTGATCTTGATAAGATCATACCCATAGCAGAAAATACCTCAATCATTGAAGAAAAGACCAAAACCGACTATCCTGGAGTCTTTAAACTCGTCTTTACCGTGGATGATATCATCACAAACCAGTCTGTTCAGACACCTTGCGGAGTATCCCTTCTGGTCATGGGTACTGTCAAGTCGATGGGTTCAGGGTGTGCCTGCCCGGCAAACAGTGTAATCAGGAATCTTATCGGACATATGATAACTGAAACCGATGAGATCATTATTATGGACATGGAAGCCGGGATTGAGCATCTTGGAAGAGGTACGGCTGAACATGTCGATGTGATGCTTATCGTTACCGATGCACATCAGGCTTCTCTTTTAACTGCGGAGCGTATAGCCCGTCTTGCAAGAGAAGGAGGGATTCCACGAATTGCTCTCGTCGCAAACCGGGTAAGGGGAGAGGAATCATTCACTCACATTTCTAATATGGCAATATCGCTCCATGTACCACTTGCTGCTGTCATTCCCTACGATGAGGAGATCGTTAGTGCCGGAGTCAGGGGTATATCACCGGTCTATTGTAATACTCCGGCAACTCAGGCAATTTCTCACCTTCTCTATTGGATTGAAGGAGCATTAGAATCATGAAGACAATAGTGATCATGGGGCGGGGAGGAACCGGCAAAACCTCCTTTGTAAGTCTTATTGCCGATTACTTTATTAGAACACAGCAGACACCCCTCCTCCTTGTAGATCTTGATCCTGATCAAAGTCTTGGAGAGATGATTGGAATAGATCTTAGAACGGAAGGGAAAAAGACCATTGCAGAACTTTTGGAAGAAACCTTTATTGAAAAAGGAGGAACCACAATAGGAATTCCACCATCCAAACGGATTGAACACAAAATTTGGGAGGAGGGTATGTATGAAGGAGAGAAATTAGATTTTATTGCAATAGGGACAAAATGGGTTGAAGGATGCTATTGTATGCCTGATGCAGCCCTCCGAGATGCTTTAAGTCGATTAATAAAACAATATCGTTATGTAATTATCGATGCACCGGGAGGGTTGGAACATCTAAACAGAAGAGTTGCTATTAAGGTTGATGATATAATTGATGTTCTTGGACCATCTGCAAAATCTTTTGCACATCTTGAACGGGCAAAACGGGTAGCAGAAGAGAGTGGCGTTATATATTCCCGGTTTTTATCAGTTGGAGGATTTTTATTTCCTGAAAATCTCACAGAACGTGCGAAAAAAATTCCTGATGTGAAATACCTTGGTAAGATTGCATATGATCAGGCCGTAGCTGAAAAAACAATATCTGGAGATCCGGTATTTGGATTAGATCCCACAAATCCTGGGCCGGTTTCTGTTATGAATATACTTACTGTTGCAGGATATATGATCAACGAACAAAAATCTTAAACCATCCAGGCTATCCAATAATAGGAAGCAACTCTCCGGCCGGATTCCTGTGAACAGAAAAAATATTCATATACACTTGAGCGAAGCGAAAAGCTCGACTGGATCTTTAAAGGGTCTGGATATACAGATCGGAAAAATTAAAGGAGAACAGTGGGATGAAATAGAAGGTCCAACTCCATTTCCAGATCATACTGATCTTCGGTCCTGGGATCGGACCCTTCTATCGCGATATAAACCACTTTATCTCCCATTTTGTGATCTCTGCTGTTTATGTACCTATGGAAAGTGTGATCTTTCCGGAGGAAAACGTGGAGCATGTGGGATCAGCATGGAAGCCCAGCAATCAAGGATAGTATTACTGGCTGCCTGTATTGGAGCTGCAACTCATATCAGTCATGGAAGACATCTTGTCAACCATCTTATCGAAACACATGGAAGAAATACCCCCATTAATGTCGGGGGGACAAATGTAGATGTTGAAGCTCCTATGATTCGTCTGGTCTGTGGGATTAAACCTAAAACTCTTGCAGATCTTGAAACGGTTCTGGATTATCTTGAAACCCAGGTCACTGAGCTATTAGCGGCAGCCCATACCGGACAGGAAAGCGATCCACTCGATTTTGAATCAAAGGTATTCCATGCCGGCATGCTTGATCATGTTGGCCTTGAGTTAGCAGATTTAACTCAGATATCAGTCTTTGATTTTCCTAAAGCAGATCCTGAGGCAGAACTGGTCAACCTCGGACTTGGAACCATTGATTCAGAAAAACCGGTTATTCTGGTTATAGGGCATAATGTTCCACCGGCTATAGATATTATCCAGTATACAAAAGAACACAATCTTTCAGGAACAATTGAGGTAACTGGTATCTGTTGTACGGCTATCGATCTAACCCGGTATGATCCTGATGCGAAAATTGTTGGCCCGATATCCTGGCAACTTCGTTACATCCGAAGCGGCGTTCCTGACCTTATTGTTGTTGATGAGCAATGTGTCAGGGCTGATCTCTTAATTGAAGCAGGAAATATTCAGGCACCACTTGTAGCAACCAGTTCAAAAAACTGTGCAGGACTGGTTGATAGAACGGATGATAATCCTGATCAGATAGTTGCAGACCTTATATCAGGAGCTGTTCCAGGGGTTCTCATTCTTGATCCGAAGAAAGTGGGAGAAGTAGCCGTCAGGGCTGCAATTCAATCTCATGAAATAAGAAAGACGATAAAAACTTCAAAAATTCCTACATTAGAAGAACTTATCGAATATGCAAAATTCTGTGGCGGATGTATGGAATGCACACGGGCATGTCCAAATGAGACTCCGATTCCGGATGCGATGAAACAGGCAGCCACAGGGGATATCACATTATTGGCTGAGATTTATCAATCCTGTATCGGATGTGGGAGGTGTGAGGATGTATGTAATAAAAACATACCTGTCCATAATGCTCTGGTTGCAGCAGCCCGGGATATTGTTACTTCAGAAAAGTATACCGTTCGTGCTGGCAGAGGAGCCATCCAGGATATTGAGATCAGAGAAGTAGGTGGGCCAATTGTATTAGGAGAGATCCCTGGAGTTGTCGCATTTGTCGGATGTGCAAATTTTCCGAACGGTGTATCTGAAGTTGCTGAAATGGCACGGGAATTTGCAAAACGCAGATATATTTCCGTAGCATCCGGATGTTCAGCGATGGCTATCGGAATGTATCGAAATGAGGATGGTCAGACACCATATGAAGAATTTCATGGACGATTTGATGCAGGAGGAATTGTCAATGTTGGATCCTGTGTTTCGAATGCACATATATCCGGGGCTGCTATTAAAATTGCTAGTATTTTTGCCAAACGAAATCTCCGGGGGAACTATGAGGAGATTGCAGATTACGTGTATAATCGGGTTGGTGCGGTAGGTATTGCGTGGGGAGCAATGTCTCAAAAAGCCGCTGCTATTGCAGCAGGATTCTGGAGGCTTGGAATTCCAGTAATTGTCGGCCCTCATGGTGCAAAATATCGTCGGATGCTTCTTGGAAGAAAAGATAATGAAGCGAATTGGTTTGTATACGACACACGAACAGGGGAAAAGGTTCAGGTTGGTCCGGTTCCTGAACATCTTTTCATAAGCGCTGAAACCAAGGAAGAGGCGATGGTTCTTATTGCAAAATTGTGTATGAGGCCAAATGACACATCACGGGGAAGATCCATGAAATTGACCCATTATATAGATCTCCATAAACGATTGTATGGAATCATACCCGATGATGTTCATTTGTTTATCCGTTCATCTTCTGATATACCAATTACAATGAAAGAGGAACTCATTTCAATTTTAAAAGAGAAGGGATTTAAAGACCAAAAAATTCCAGATCCGACTCTTCTCAAATCACAAATACGATCTCAGAAAGGGGGCAATTGATGGCAGGTCAGGATCCATGGATTCGAGCTGAGATGGGTGGGACAAAACAGGCATCAATAATTTCTAAACCTGAAGTTTTATCAGCACTAATGAAAAAAGCCAATCACCCCATTTTTTTAATTGGCTCTGAATCAATTACAGATAATAAACAATCTGACCTTCTTATTACCTTAATAAAAACCCTGAAAGAAAAATGGAACGTTCCAGTTATATCTACTGCTCATATAACAGGTACCCTAATTTCACGAGGACTGGTTCCAAATGCATCGATGGGGAGCATGGAAATTATAGATCGATTATGCGACAATAAGTGGCAAGGTCTTGATGGGAAAGGACAGTATGATCTGGTAATCCTTGCAGGATTTTCTTACACATTAGGATCTCTTTTACTATCCGGACTTAAACAATGTGCCTGGAATACCAAAAAAATCTCTCTGGATCCAAAATATCACCCCCATGCAACATGGTCATATGGTAATATGAAGTTCGAAAACTGGCAAAAGGAGATTGAACGGTTTGTCGATATCATAAAGACAGATAAGAAAAATATGGAGGAATCTCATGTTTGAAGATATCCCTGTTGAAGTGGGATTAATCCATGAAGGAGAACGTATCCGAAAGGAGGAGATGAGAGTTGAACTTGGGGGACCAAAAGTATCTGAAAAATTTGAACTCGTCCTAGTAAAGGATAATGAACGGGTTGTTGATGGTTCAATATCAGTGATTGGTACCGACCTTTCCGCTTTAGAGGAGGGAAAAAGTTATCCCTTTGGTATCCTTGTAGAAGTATCCGGTGAAAAACTTGAAGAAGACCTTGAAGGAGTTTTTGAGCGAAGGATCCATGAATACCTCAATTATATCCAGGGAGTCATGCATTTAAACCAACGATATGACATCTGGGTTCGGGTTGGAAAAAAAGCCTTTACCAAAGGCCTTACCTCTTTTGATCAAATTGGACGTGTATTGATAAGCCTTTATAAAAGTGAACTTCCAATAATAGAAAAAATTCAAATAACCTTTTTTACCGGAGGAGAAGAATTTCAACGGTATTATTCTCTTGCACGGGATCGGTATGAAACCAGGGATGCACGAGCGAGAGGACTCCTGGATGAAGAAGTGGATACCTTTTATGGTTGTGCATTGTGTCAGTCTTTTGCCCCTTCTCATATCTGTGTCATAACTCCTCAGCGGTACGCTAACTGTGGAGCGATCAGTTGGTTTGATGGCCGGGCAGCAGCTCGGATGGATCCTGAAGGTCCGATTTTTCCAATTTCTAAAGGAGATTATCTTGATCCTGAACATGGAGAATATTCAGGAATTAATGAACATGCATCAAAACGTTCCATGGGTGAAGTAAACCGGGTATGGCTTTATTCTGCTTTTGGATATCCACATACCTCATGTGGGTGTTTTGAAGCAATTGCTTTTTACATTCCAGAAGTAGAAGGTTTTGGAATCGTTCATCGACGGTTTGCAGGACCAACAGTAAATGGATTAGCTTTTTCTACTCTTGCGGACTCAACGGCCGGAGGCAGACAGGTCGAAGGATTTCATGGCATCTCCCTTGAATATATGAGATCTGTGAAATTCTTACAGGCAGATGGAGGATGGAATACTATAGTCTGGATACCTGCAGAGATTAAGGATTTGCTCGCCGGCATTATTCCGGTTGAGATCGCAGATGCAATTGCTACCGAAAAAGATGCTTTGGATATTGATACGCTCAAATCATTTCTTACATCACACCGACATCCGGTTGTATCAAAGTGGATAGTTCCTGTAGAAAAAGAAAAAGAATCACCAGATTTTAGTTCACCTGCTCCGGTAATGTCAATTGGAGAACTTCCCCTGATGGCTGGTGGAGTAAAAATAATCCTGAAAAATGCCAGGATATATGCTGAACGGATTATTATACAGCCGGCTCAAGATTATCAGATAAAACAGAAAGGAGGGCGACATGACTGACTCTGAAAAGGCTGATATTTCACGCCTGATACAACTATTAGGTCCTGGTATTTTGGATGTTTTATCCGGAAAACAGATTGAATTAGAGCATGTCGAACTTGAACTTGGTGAACTGGAGCTGTGGCTTCCTCTTGGTGGAGGGGTACAGGTACATCAAGTACCTACAGATTACTCAAATTTCCAAAAAAATCCTGAAGAGAGAAAATATATGCGCCCTGACTCTTTATTAGAAGATTCCTTTCAACTTCAGGATGATTGTTTCCCTGCAAAAATCAGAGAGATTACTCTGGGAGCTACAAGATCTGAAGGCGGGACTAGAGATAATACAGTAACGGTTGGAGGATCATCCTCACTTCCTTTTCATAATCCTCATTCACTTCCACCCCATCCTCCGGTAATTTCTTTGGATGTCTTTGATACCGCAGTTTCGATGCCAAAAGCTCTGAAGAATCATTTGACAGATGTAATGGATGATCCTGCATCCTGGGCAAAACAAAATGTTGAGCAGTTTGGAGCGGATATGATAACCGTTCATCTGCTTTCAACCGATCCCTTGATTCAGGATAAATCTCCTAAAGATGCTGCAAAAACAGTAGAAGAGGTATTACAGGCAGTAAAAGTTCCTCTTATAATCGGAGGATGTGGAGATCCAAAGAAAGATGCAAAAACCTTCACCGAAATAGCTGAGATGGCAGAAGGAGAGAGGCTTCTTTTAAATTCAGTGACGACAGATATGGCAGATGCAAAAACCCTGGAACCGGTTTGTACTGCAGCAGATAAATATGGCCATTGTTTACTGGGATTTACCGGTCTTGATCTGAACAGTGCGAAAGAGCTGAATCGCAGAATATATCAATACTTCCCGGCTGATCGACTGCTTATGGATCTTACCACCGTAGCTCTTGGATATGGCCTTGAATATTCATTTTCTATTCACGAACGTGCAAGGATGGCAGCACTAATGGGAGATGCAGAACTCCAACATCCAACGCTCTCTGCCTGTACTAATGCCTGGTCTGCCCGGGAAGCGTGGATGGATTTAGGGCCATTATTTGGAAAGAATGATCTCCGTGGTCCACTTTGGGAGACGATTGGTGGATTAACACTCCTACTTGCTGGTGTGGATCTCTTTTTAATGATGCATCCACTGGCAGTTTCAACATTAAAGGATGTCACAGGAAAACTCATCAAACATTCTCACACAACTCCAGATCAGGCAGACTGGGTATCTATGAAAATATGAGGTGAGCAGGATGGAAAAAGAACATAAAAAAGGCATTCGAGAAATAAGCCCGATTGATGTCTATAAACTCCTGCCACGTACTAATTGTGGTGAGTGTGGAGAAGCCAATTGTATGGCTTTTGCAACAAAAGTTGTCAACGGTGAAACTAGTATAGTCAATTGTCCTCCACTTTACACTCAAAAATTTTCAAAGGAACTTGAAAAACTGGAGGAATTGTTGGCACCGCTGGTTCAGAGTGTATCCTTTGGAACCGGAGGAAATGCCATCACTATCGGTGGAAAACATGTCCTTTTCAGACATGAATTTACTTATCAGAATCCCACGCCAATTGCCATTGATCTCTCTGATGATATGGCACCTGATGTCATTTCTGCACGAATTAAGAGAGTAATAGATTTTTCTTATACCTATATTGGAAGACCATTAAAACTAGACTCCCTGGCACTTCGGTCGGTAACAAAAGATCCGACACGATTCAGGGAACTTGTTCAGATCGTGTGTAATTCCTGTCAAATTCCTCTTATTCTGTGTAGTACTGAACCTGATATTATCGCTGCTGGGCTTTCAGTATGTGCCGAGAGAAAACCGCTCATTTTCGCAATCACAAAAGATAATTGGGAGACTATGGGAGAACTTGTCCTCCGTTATTCTTGTCCGGTAGTAGTCTCTGCTCCAGGTGATCTTTCTCTTTTACGATCGCTAGTAAAAACACTCAAAGAATGGGGCATTGATCAGATGGTACTAGATCCAGGAACATATCATAGTGATCAGATTGGAAAGACTATTTTTCAGAATACTGCTATTCGAAAAGCAGCCTGCAAAGACTTTGATCCACTATTTGGTTATCCGATTCTTGGAACTCCAATATCTGTCTGGAATGGTCAGGAATTATCAGAAGAACTGAACAGATGGCAGGAAGCGTACCTTGCATCAATGCTCATCACCAGATATGCTGATCTGCTCATTATGCACAGCCTGGAAGGATGGGTTCTTCTTCCCCAGTTGATCTGGCGGTTTGGTATATATACCGATCCAAGAAAACCAGTATCTGTCGATCCTGGTGTTCGGACATTTGGTAATCCTGATAAAAATTCACCCGTACTTATCACATCCAATTATGCCTTAACATTCTTTACAGTAGAATCTGATATTAAAACGGCGAAAATTGACTGCTTTTTAATTGTTATTGATACTGGAGGACTTTCTGTAGAAGCGGCAGTTGCCGGCAGATATCTCTCTGCTGTAAAGATTGCTGATTCTATTCGGGATATGAATGTTGGAGATCTTGTAATTCACCGATATCTGATAATTCCCGGCCTTGCTGCACGTTTATCCGGAGAAACTGAAGAAGAGACTGGATGGAGAGTACTGGTAGGTCCACGTGATTCTTCTGGAATTGGCCAGATGATCAGGGAACGATGGCCTCCTACGGAAGAATAATGAGATGAATTCTTCAATTTCCATTCTTTTCCAACCGATGAACCGGATGGTAACAGTACCTGCAGGAACCACAGTATTATCTGCAATCCGGGAAGGGGGTATTCAGTTTGAAGCAATTTGTGGAGGAAAAGGGACTTGTGGAAAATGTCGGGTAATAAAAATATCAGGAAAGACTTCTGAAGAGGGAAGTTGCTGTGCCAAATTTCTAACTCTTGATGAACAAAGAAAAGGCTACTGTTTAGCCTGTCTTGTACAGGTATGGTCCGATGCTGTTTTTACCATACCAATCGAGAGTAGAATTGATACACCTCAGATTTTACTTGACATTGCACAAACAATTCAAACAATTTCTCCATCCGTTCATAAATATCTGGTAGAAAAAAACCTAAATTACTCTCTTGTAACTTTGGGTCCATCCATTCGTTTTGCCGGATATGATGGAAAAAGACCGGTGATGAATGAAAATCAGCGAGACCTTATCATCAACTCTGCTCATCCCCTGACTGCAACCTTGTATAAAAAAACTGAAGAATCATTGCTTATCGCTCTTGAAGAACATGATACAACAGAGCGATTGTTTGGTATTGTACTAGATTTAGGGACTACTACCGTTGTAGGTCTTCTTGTTGATTTATTAACAGGGGAAATTATTAAAAAAGCTTCAACCTTAAACAGGCAGATAACTCTTGGTGAGGAATTAGTTACCAGAATTGCCATTGGTCGAAAAGAAGAAGGAAGAAAAGAATTACAAATAGCAGCTCTTGGTAGTGTCAATGAAATTATCCATAAACTGACTCATGGTTCCGGTATTAATTGGAATGAAATTTATGATATCTGCCTTGGTGGAAATACAATTATGACCTGGCTTTTAGCCGGAAAAGATCCCACTCCTCTCGAATATGTGGACGCACAGGTTGAGTCAAATCCAGTTCTACTGAATGCAGAAACCATTGGAATTGATGCATTACCACTAACACCGATATTCTGTCTTCCGGCTGTAAGCCGATTTGTCGGAGGGGATGCAATTGGCGATATTCTAACCTCCAGTATGCATAAAAAGACCGAAATTTCACTTCTCATTGACCTCGGAACAAATGGGGAAATAATTCTCGGGAACAAAGACTGGATGGTTTCAACTTCTTGTGCTTCAGGTCCTGCATTTGAAGGAGCAGGAATGCGTTCTGGAATGCGGGCGATGAAAGGGGCGATAGATACTGTAAAAATTGATAAATCTGGTCAGGTAATTTGGCATGTTATTGGAGATACAGATCCCAAAGGGGTCTGTGGATCCGGGATAATAGATGCTGCTGCAGCGATGGCTCATGCAGGAATTCTGGATATTAGTGGGAAATTGATAGAATCCGCACCAGGAGTCAGAGAAGGAGAACATGGTTTGGAGTTTTTGCTGGTTCCATCTCATCTTACAGCAACCGGGAAAGACATTGTCATAACAAGTGAAGATATGGCATATCTCATGGATTCAAAAGCGGCTGTTCTTGCTGCGATTATAGTTCTGATTAAAAAATACCGGTTGACTCCTTTGGATATTCATCATGTTTATCTGGCAGGAGCTTTTAGTTCTTTTGGAAACATAGAAAATCTCATCTCCTTTGGAATTCTTCCAGAGTTTCCATCAGCAGAGTTCCATCGGATAGGGAATGGTTCACTTGCCGGAGCTTATGCTTGCCTCATATCATCTTCATTACGAAAAGAAGCTACCGATATTGCTAAACGAATGGGTTATTTAGATCTTCTAGTGGATAATGATTTTATTGAGGAATATTGGGGAGCACTGAGGATACCTGAGAAAGATGAGTTATTTCTCATACCTTAACAGAATTCTTTTTAAAAGTAGGGACACTACGGTTTCATTTATTTAATATTTATATTATTTTATATTATTTAAGGCATTTATATATTATTTTATTTTTTATAAGGCGTAAGATTTATATAATTATTGAAAGCAATTTCCTTCCATAATTATTATATATTATTAATATGAATAGAATAGTATACAAGAGGAGGAGGAGGATGGGCAACAGAGTTGCAGTTCATATATCTTTTATCGTCTAATCTCTGCTTTCAGGCGGAAAGACCCGGACACCGGCATGGTTTGATCTTTCTCTATAATGAACATAACACCTTCACCAAACGGATCTCAAAATAAAACCATTCGTCCGGATTGAATCCGGATGTCCCGAACCGGAAGAAGAGTAAGGATTATACAAAGGTAATATACTTCAGATTTCTGATAGGACCATGAAGGTACCGTCATGTTTCTGATTTTGTTTCGAGGAGCCTGTTGAATATAAATTCCTTTCAGAAAAAATTTCGTGATAACCATGAGACAAGTTGCTATTTACGGAAAAGGTGGAATTGGAAAATCCACCACAACACAGAACACGGTCGCTGCTCTTGCAAGTGCCGGAAAGAAAGTAATGGTAGTCGGTTGTGACCCAAAAGCAGATTCTACGCGACTTCTGCTGCATGGATTATGTCAGAAAACCGTCCTTGATACCCTTCGTGACGAAGGAGATGACATTGAACTGGATGACATCCTAAAACCCGGGTTTGAAGAGACCATGTGTGTTGAATCCGGAGGTCCGGAGCCGGGAGTAGGATGTGCAGGCAGAGGAATTATTACATCTATCAACCTGCTTGAATCACTCGGTGCATATACCCCAAACCTTGATTATGTCTTCTACGATGTGCTGGGAGATGTCGTCTGCGGAGGTTTTGCAATGCCCATTCGTGAAGGAAAGGCTGAGGAGATTTATATCGTAGCATCCGGTGAGTTAATGGCCCTTTATGCAGCGAATAACATTGCCAAAGGTATTCAGAAATATGCAGATAACGGGAAAGTCCGTCTTGGTGGTATTATCTGTAACAGCAGGAAAGTAGACAACGAATATGCCCTCCTAAAAGCATTTGCAGAAGAAATTGGTTCCCAACTCATTCACTTTGTCCCCCGGGACAACCTGGTTCAGCGGGCTGAGATAAACAAAAAGACCGTTATCGACTTTGATCCGGATTCAAACCAGGCTCAGGAGTACAAGAAACTGGCAAACGCTATCGATACCAACACCATGTTTGTAAAACCTAAGCCAATGACCCAGGATCGGCTCGAAGAACTGATGATGCAGCACGGATTTTTGGACGCCCTCTAAACCGGAGACAGGAGGAAATTGACATGTTACTGATGCGGGCAATCGTCAGACCTGAAAAGAAGGATGAAGTACTCAAAGAACTCTCTGTTGCCGGATTTCCTGCAGCAACGGTTGTAGATGTCGTTGGCCGGGGAAAACAGAAGGGTATCAAAGTAGGAAACACCCTCTATGATGAAATTCCCAAATCCCTCGTTATGGTCGTAATCCATGACGAAGAACGGGAACGGTTTGTAGATACGGTTCTAAAGACCGCAAAAACCGGAGAAGATGGAAACTTTGGAGATGGGAAGATCTTTATCACCCCCGTTGAGGAAGTATACACCATCTCAAGAGGCGGTCGTGGTCTCTGATACCGGAGGATACCATGAAGGAAATAATGGCAGTCATCCGGATGAACAAGACCAATGTAACAAAGAAGGCACTCGTTGATGCAGGAGTTGCCGGATTTACTGCCGTAAAGGTTATGGGCAGAGGAAAGCGGGTGGAAGACAGCAGTATCATCCAGGGAAGAAAGGAAGAACTGCTGGCACTTGCAGCAGATGACATACTGGACCGGGAAGAGACTGAAAAACAGGTAACAAGTTTCCTGGACGGATCACGGCTCTTCCCACGCCGGCTCTTTACCATCCTCGCCCATGATGAAGATGTCCCCCGGATCGTTGAAGCAATAATCAAAGCAAATAAAACTGAAAACCAGGTCGGAGACGGCACCATATTCGTAATGCCAATCGGAGATGCAGTCCGTGTCCGGACAGCAGAGACCGGGGAAGCCGCAATCTGGTAAGGAGGAATACATGGCGATAAATCAGGAGGTACTGGATGAGATGCTTCTCCCGTACCCCGATAAAGTACAAAAGAATCGTACAAAACATATCGTCCGGAAAAATCCGGAAGAAGGGTGTCAGCAGATAGAGGCAAATACCAGAACTGTTCCGGGAATAATCTCCCAGAGAGGATGCTGTTATGCCGGATGTAAGGGTGTTGTTGTCGGTCCGATTAAGGATATGATAACCATCACCCACGGTCCGGTAGGGTGTGCATACTACAGCTGGGGAACCAGGCGGAATAAGGCACGGGCCGATGATATTACTCCTCCTGAACAGATTTACGGGGCGATGTGTTTTGTCACCGACATGCAGGAACCGGATATTGTCTTTGGTGGAGAGAAAAAACTCGCCAAGATGATCGATGAAGTTGTCGAAATGTTCCATCCCAGGGCAGTTAACGTCTGTGCAACCTGTCCGATTGGTCTTATCGGCGATGATCTGGGTGCGGTGACAAAAAAAGCAACTGAAAAGCATGGAATTCCCGTGCTGGCTTACAACTGTGAAGGATACAGGGGTGTCAGCCAGTCTGCAGGCCACCATATTGCAAATAACATCCTTATGGAGAATGTTATCGGTTCAGGGGATGCAGAGAAGAACCCCTCCGAATTCGTGTTGAATCTCTTAGGAGAATACAATATAGGTGGAGATTCGTGGGAGATTGAAAGAATTCTCCATGATATCGGATATCGTGTTCAGGGAGTCCTTACCGGAGATTCAAGCGTGGAAGAGATGAAGAATATGCACATAGCCAACCTGAACCTGGTTATGTGTCATCGATCCATCAACTACATCGCTGAGATGATGGAGGAAAAATACGGTATTCCATGGCTGAAGATCAATTTCATCGGTGTGGAGGCAATAAAGAAGTCTCTTCGTGACATTGCACAGGTTACTGGTGATGAGACATTCATCAGAAGGACTGAAGAAGTAATCGCAAGGGAAGAAGCACGGGTATTGCCGGTTATAGAACATTACCGGAAGATCTGCACAGGTAAGACAGCATTTGCCTTTGTCGGAGGTTCCCGGAGCCATCACTACCAGTACCTGCTCAAAGACCTTGGAATGGAGGTTGTTGTTACCGGGTACGAATTTGCCCACCGTGACGATTACGAAGGAAGATCGGTCATTCCGACGATAAAAACCGATGCGGATTCAAAGAATATTCCTGAACTTGATATCAAACCAGACCCTGAACTCTACAAAGAGGCTCATGAACATCTGAATCTCACAAAAGAGAAATTTGACGAGATATGTAGCAGGGTACCCCTTGGTAATTATGAAGGAATGTATCCGGACATGAACGGAGGAACACTCATGATAGACGATTGTAACCACTATGAAGCCGAGCAACTGGTGAAGGAGTTAAAACCCGACCTGTTCTTTGCCGGGGTTCGTGACAAATACATCGCCCAGAAGATGGGAGTTCCGGCAAAACAACTGCACTCATATGACTACAGCGGCCCATACGCAGGATTTAACGGTGCAATGAATTTTGCCCGTGATGTGGCAAATGCCATGACAACTCCTGCCTGGAAGTTTATAATCCCGCCATGGGAGAAAGAATCAGAAAATAAGGGTGATATCAATGCTTGAATGTGTACCGGAAGGACCGGTAGAGCACACCATTGGAAAGATTAATCCTGCAAAAACATGCCAGCCAATCGGTGCGATGTATGCAGCTCTTGGAATTCACGGCTGTCTTCCGCATAGTCATGGATCACAAGGATGTTGTGCATATCACCGGATGCATCTGACCCGTCACTTCCGTGACCAGGTACTTGCTTCGTCAAGTTCCTTTACCGAAGGTGCATCGGTTTTTGGCGGTGCGGCAAACCTGAAGACTTCGATAAAAAATATCTTTGCTATTTACAACCCGGAAATTATCGCAGTCCATACAACCTGCCTGTCAGAAACTATTGGAGATGACCTGCCGACAATCATAAAACAGTCGGAAATTCCTGAGGGTAAGCGGGTTATTCACACCAATACTCCCAGTTACTCTGGATCCCATATCACCGGATTCTCGAACATGGTAAAATCCATGGTCTCATACCTGGCAGAAGCAACCGAACCGGTGAAAAAAGACCAGGTGAACATCCTTCCCGGCTTTGTAAATCCGGGGGACATGAGGGAGATAAGGAGGATCGTGGATGAAATGGGGATACAGATGATCATGCTCCCGGATACTACGGGTGTTTTGGATGCTCCCCAGACAAACAAGTATGCCCTGTTTCCTGAAGGAGGAACCACGGTAGATGAGATAGTCGATACCGGAAATTCAAGGTTTACACTCGCTCTTGGTTCCTGGGCCTCTGATGCAGCCGGAGCAATGCTTGTTGAAAAGTGCAACGTTCCATGTATTCCTCTCATAACTCCCATTGGACTAAAGGCTACTGATGATTTCATCATGACCCTGAAGAAAAAATGCGAAGTGGATGTGCCAAAATCCCTGACCGTTGAACGGGGACAGGTTGTAGATACCCTCATTGACACCCATTTCCATTACCAGGGAAAGAAAGTGGCAATATTTGGGGATCCGGATATTGTCATTCCTCTGACGGAATTTGTCCTGACCATGGGCATGATCCCGAAATATGTGCTGACCGGGACTCCGGGATCACGGTTTGAGACCGAGGTCGGGAAAATGTTTGAAGAATACCAGGTAGAAGGCAGCATTGCCAAAGCTGACGGTGACCTCTTCGAACTCCACCAGTGGATAAAAGAGGAGCCGGTAGATCTTCTCATGGGAACCACCTATGGGAAATACATTGCACGAGCCGAGGATATTCCACTCGTCCGGGTAGGTTTTCCTATCCTTGACCGGGCTGTCCATCCTCTCATGCCAATAACCGGATATCGCGGATGTCTGCGTCTCATTGAGATGGTAAGTAATACCCTTCTCGACCGGCGTGACCGTGATGCAGGCGATGAAGATTATGAAATGGTCCTGTAAAAAATAAAAAAAATCAGGAGATTATCATGGAAATTACTTGTTCGCAGGTTATCGGGGGAACTAACACCCCCTGTCTTGTTGAACGTCAGAATTCTATTATCACAACCGGAAAAACCAAAAACCGGATTCATTGTGCGGATGATAGTATTGCCGGGGCAGTGAGTCAGCGTGCCTGTGTATTCTGTGGAGCCAGAGTAGTACTGAATCCAATAACAGATGCTGCTCATCTCGTCCACGGGCCGGTAGGATGTGCATCATATACCTGGGATATAAGGGGCAGCCTTTCAAGCGGCTCGGAAATGTTCAGGAATAGTTTCTCAACCGACCTGAAGGAACGTGATGTTATCTTTGGCGGGGAGAAAAAACTTGCCCTTTGCATAGACGAAATTGTCCAAAAATATAGCCCCCCTGCGATATTCGTGTATGCAACGTGTGTTGTCGGTATCATCGGTGATGATATCATTGCCGTATGTAAAGCAGCATCACAAAGACATGGAATTGATGTCATACCGGTTGAATCAAGCGGATTTATATCTGGTAACAAAATTATCGGATACCGGGCTGCAGGAAATGCCCTCATCCACCTTATCACTCCAAAAGAAGGAGAAATAATCCCAAAAACGAAGAAAATCAACTTCCTTGGCGAATATAATCTCGGTGGCGAGAAATGGCTGGTAGAACGGTATCTTCGTGAAATGGGTATTGAAATTAATGTTGCCTGTACCGGTGATTCGACCGTTGCATCATTAAAACAGGTTCCGGGAGGTTTCCTAAACCTTGTCCAGTGTACCGGATCGATGCATTACGTCGCCCGTCTTCTGGAAGAGGAGTTCGGAACGCCGTATATTGATGTGAATTTCTTTGGTGCCTACAATACTGCAGACAGTCTCCTGAGGATTGCTCAGTTTTACGGCGAACCTCACATGATTGGAGCGGCAGAACGTCTCATCGAGCGGGAAACTGAACGAATCAGGCCTGATATCGAGTATTACCGCACCAAACTTACCGGAAAACGTGCTGCAATCTATGTGGGGGGAGCATTCAAGGCTCTTGCAATCATCAGGCAACTCCGGGAACTTGGGGTGGAGATTGTTTTCTGTGGAACACAGACCGGAAAACCGGAAGATTACGAACAGATACATGAGATGTTAAATCCAGGAACTGTCATGGTGGACGATGCGAATCCGGCAGAAATCGAGAGGTTCCTTATCGAAAAGAAGGTAGATATCATGGCCGGAGGAGTAAAGGAACGAACTCTTGCCCATAAACTGGGAGTCGGGTTTGTTGATCATAACCACGACCGCAAGGTCTGCCTTGCCGGATTTGACGGTGCAATGAACTTTGCCCATGAAGTTTATGTGACCTGCTGTTCACCGGTTTGGAAACAGATCCGGACACATCCTGACTGGGAGGTATATCATGGATGAAAAAACACCATCTGTCCGGGAAGTGAATGAAAACCAGTGTCAGATATGTATGCCTCTTGGCTCGGTAATTGCCTTTAAGGGTATCGAACAATCGATGGTTGTAGTGCATGGATCACAGGGGTGTAGTACCTACATGCGGCTTGCCATGGTTGAACATTACAACGAACCGTTTGACATTGCATCATCCTCACTCAATGAAAAACAGACCATTTACGGCGGTGAAGAAAATCTCCGGAAAGGTCTTGATAATGTCATCCGTGTTTACCATCCTAAAGTAATCGGGGTGGTTACAACCTGTATGACTGAGACCATGGGAGAGGATGTCGGCCGGATGATTGACACGTACCTGATCGACCGAAACCTGCATGATGTGGATATCATTCCGATATCAACCCCGAGTTACAGTGGTACTTCAACCGAAGGATACTGGACTGCAGTCAGGGATGTTATCATGTACTATGCTGGTCCTGTTTCACCTAACGAAGGAATCAACATTATCCTCCCCCATGTCAGTCCGGCAGATATCCGTGAGATAAAACGTATCCTTGACCTGATGCGGATTCAGTATACACTCATTCCGGATATCTCCATGACTCTTGACCGGCCGTATGGGATTTTATATGAAAAAATACCTCCGGGAGGGACCAGCAGGGAAGATATTGCCCGGATGAGCGGAGCCAGGGCCACCATCCAGTTTGGATACTGCTGTCCGGATAATCTCTCGCCCGGAGCATTGCTGGAAGAAAAATACGGGGTTCCTCTCCATAATCTTCCCCTCCCGGTCGGTCTTAAAAATATGGACATGTTTATCAATACGCTGATCTCGATTGCTATAAAACCGGTTCCGGAGAGTATCCTCCTTGAACGGGGATGGCTGTGTGACGCAATGGCTGATGCACATAAACACATGGCTGAGATAAAACCTGTCATCTATGGAGAGCCCGAACTGGTATATGCCGTATCATCCCTTTGTATCGAGAATGGATCAATTCCCCCCATAATAGCAACCGGAACAGGATCCCCGCAACTTCGCAGAAACCTTGAGACAATAAAAGGGGAGCTGGATTTTGCTCCTCTGGTAGCAGAGCATGTTGACTTTGCCCTTATTGCAAAGGAGAGTGACCATTTGGGGGTAAATCTTGCAATCGGCCATGCTGGAGGGAAAGTTCTCACCGAACGGCTGAATATTCCGGTTGTCAGAACCGGATTTCCCATTCATGATCGGATTGGAGCACAACGTATCCTGAACCTGGGATATACCGGAACTGTCACCCTTCTGGAACAGATCGTAAATACTCACCTGGAACACAAGTATCAGTACTACAGACAACAGATAAAATCAGAATATTTCGATAATGGAGGGATAATTAATGCATAAACCAAAACACCACATTTTTATCTGCACAAGTTCACGTGCAAACGGCCAGACGAAGGGATACTGCCAGTCAAATGAGGGACTTGAAATCATGCAGCGGTTTATTGAAGAGATCGATGACAGGGAAATTGGTGGTGATGTATTTCTCAGTAACACCGGATGCTTTGGGATATGTGAAAAAGGTCCGATTGTGGTGGTTTATCCGGATAATATCTGGTATGGATCGGTAAGTCCTGACGATGTGGAGGAGATAATGGACTCACATATCGAAGGGGGAGAGATAGTAGAACGTCTCGTCATTTAACAGACAGGATAGCATATGTATTGTGAAATAGCCACCATTCTCGGAGCCGACGGAATGAGTTCAAGCCTTACAGGGTCCGGAACCATAGCGGTATTCCGGCGAAACCAGGGGGTATGGAACCTTGATCGGGAGATGTCATTTATTGCAACCGAAAGTGATTCGCTTGCCACTCTTCGGAAAAAGATGGCAGACCTTATCAGTTTTTTAGGTGAATGCAAAATATTTGTTGCAAATCAGGCTATCGGGGCATTATATTATGAACTTATGAAAGCAGGCTGCAGTGTGTTTGAAGTTTCCGGAAAACCTGTTGATTTTCTCGAAAAGGTTCTCCAGGAAGAAGAACAGGAACAGGCAAAAATCGCAGCAATGAGAAATGAACCGCTTCCCGGCCCGTATGAAAAATCTCCCGGTAATTTTTTTGTATCAATAAAGGAGATACAGGGAAAGACTCCGGGGATTACCAGCAAACAGATCCTTCTTGATTTCATGAGAGAAGGAAAATTCAAAACCCTGGAGATAATCTGTGATCATATCCCACCATGGGTTGAGATGGAATCAGAACAACGGGGATATAAAATTGAATCAGAAAAAGTCCGGGTCAATGAAGTTAAAATGAAGGTAATCAATCCATCATTTACTGGGAAATGATTCCTTTTTCAATATCTTTATATTTTCATTATTTCTATCGGAAAGAGTAATTCAGTCAATAACTCTTCTTCAAGCACGTCATCGGAATCACTCAGGAAATTATCCCGACAGGGAGATTTCGGTTCATATCCCATTTTCACTGTTCATTCATAGAGTTTTCCCCATGATTCATGAACATCCTGGTATGGACCTTTGTGTATTACTGATGTAAACATTCCTCCTGGTAGGGCCCTAATGGTAATACCCAGAATCTGTTCAGGTAATCTCCCGGTAACTGGAACGGCAATTTCTACATCTGCACCAGATTCCCGGTATTCTCCATCATGATAAATTGATATAAATGGTCAGGTTATGGAAACCTTTTCTTACCTACTCTGAGGTGAAGAGAAATATATACATAATATACCAATTAACTGTGGGATAACCTCTTCAAAGGTCCCTTTTTCGCGGATGGATAGAATACTGAGCGGTTCGATTTCTTTTATCGTTGGTTCTGCTATAGTCATGGAAAACATCTCCATCTGTTGTCAATGAAACATTCATGATTGGGATGATGTTATGCATACAGATTCTGATGATGGTATATCTTTAGAACAGGCAAAAAACAGAGTTGTGATAAGAGATAATATGAGCCTCATGTCAGAGAAATGATTTTGGTAATCACAGACTTCTCTTTAGATCTCCCATTCTCTTTCGATTTCTAATCAGAAAAATACCCCAGATGAGGATAATTCCAAGGGGAAAAAATATCGCCCATGATACAAAAAGCAGGATACATGATGTTAGTATGAGTGATAGTGCACTTAGAAATACTGCATACCGGTTATCTTTCAGCAACACCATCCCTGCTGCACATCCACCTATATATGTAAGGATAAACGTAGAGTTCGGAAGTTGAATAAGAAATGCAAGAGAGAGAAGACCGGTGCTGTAAACGATGAAAATGAATGAGAAACATCCGGCTAGAAAGATGAGCCCCCCGATGTGAGTGTAATATCGTTCGGATAACCGTGCAAGAAATGACGGAGCATATCCAGTGACAGCAAGAGAATATCCAAGACGAGAGGCAGCACTAATGTATGATATCGACGGTGCCAGACATACAAATAATCCCGTTAATCCGGTCAGGATCATTCCATACTGCCCGAATGATCCTTCGATGAGATGCACCAGTGATACATCTGATATCCCAGGTCCATACATATGAGTGCCAACGACAACATATGCTGTAAGAAGGTACAGACTTCCGATTATAATTGATGCGATAATGGTTCCCCTGACAACGTCCCGTTTCGGATCTTCAAATTCTTCGGCAATATGAGTCACAGCTTCCCACCCGATATAACTCCAGAAGAGTAAGGTTGCAGCATACCCGATACTCATCCAGCCATTTGGGATGAACGGAGTAAAATGTGACAGTTCCACGGTCCGGTAACTCCCAATAAATGCACCTACCAGAATACAGATGGTGCCAAGTACGACAGCTATCTGTACCTGACTGCTGATACGCATTCCGATATAATTGAGGAATAACCCAGCCAGAATTATTGATACTGCAATGACAATTCTCCAGAATTCTGAAAGGCCATATGCAGCAGCAATATATCCTGCCCCGGTTAATGCAAGGATTGGGACACCGATGATTCCTGATACCAGGAAAAACCATCCAACCAGTGCTCCTACCTGCTCATTAAATGCAAGGGTGACGAAATATGAAACCCCGCCGTCATTTGGAAACCGGGCAGAAAGTAGACCCATGGTGAGAGCCATAGGAAATGCAAGAACAATGATGAAAATCCACGAGAGAAGAGATCCTGGACCCGCTATCTCTGCTGAAAGACCTGGAAGAATGAGTACACCACATCCCAAAACTGAACCGACATATAACGCAACGATATGATGGAGACGAAGAGATGATCGCTCTGTCGGGTGGATCATAAATTGGCCTTTTATTTTGGCTTTTAAAACAATAAAGGGTTCCTATCATATTATTATTTTATTACCTTTGAAACATGGGAATAATATTACTCTCATTTGGTATTTTTGAAAAAGGTCATCTGTAAAAAATTTCTCATGGATTCATATACTATTCAAAAATTAATTCTAGAAAAGTTAGCCTAATAGGCAGCCGCTATCTATTTTAATTTAAAGCAATTCATTAAACAGATCAATTCTTGCAGGGGTGGAAAAGATGTTTTTAGATAACATCCAGATGAAGAAAAAATTAATTGGTGGGTTTTTGTGTATAGTCATTCTTGCCCTTATTATAGCCATAATTGGTTATATTTCAATGGGGGATATGGCTGGAAAAGCTCAAATTATGTATGATGATAACTTAGTTTCTTTAGATCAATTATTAACCGCAGATAATAGTTTTCTCAATATTCGGATTAATATTTACAAAACTGTTTTTGCAAAAGACGAACGTGTTGATAAATTTGCAGAGATAGATCAGGAAATTGCTAATATTAAAGATAAAGTAAACCTGTATCGAGTACGTGCTACGTCACAAGAAGAACAGGCCAATTTAGAAAAATTTGATACAAATTGGCCTATTTTTGAGCAAACACTTCGAACGATTATTTCCGATATGACTGCCGGACGAGAAGAAGCAGCTCTAGCAGGGATTTATAGTGATGATTTTGCTATTCCACGAGATGATGCTCAAACTGCTCTGGATAATCTTGAAGCGTATAATCAAGAACAGGCACGAATTCTTAAAAATGAAATTACCCAGCAATTTGAAAATTCATCATTGCTCTTCTTCATTATCGGAATTTTAACGCTTGTATTCGGAATTGGGTTTGCAGTAATTCTTACGAAGAGTATTACTCAACCATTATCTCAAACAGTCCATATGATCCGTGAAATGGGAATGGGTCACCTCGGAAACAGACTAAATATGTCAAGAAGGGATGAAATTGGTGAGATGGCTGAATCCATGGATGCATTTGCTGAAAATTTACAGACAAATGTAATTGGAACTATCCATAAGATCGCAAAGGGAGAAAAGATAAAAAATGTAATGATAATGGATGAACATGACGAAATAGGTCCGGTCCTTCGCGATACGGTAAATACAATATCACATCTCATTGATGAAACAAATAACCTAGTCTTTGCTGCACAAGAAGGAAACCTTTCCATTAGAGGAGATGAATCTTCATTCCAGGGAGGATATCAGGATATAATTGCCGGATTTAACAAAACCTTAGAAAATATTCTTATTCCTCTTCATGAAGCAATGAAATTAGCGAAAAAGTATGCTACTGGAGATTTTTCTTCCCGGTTTTCTTCTTCTATTGTAGTCAAAGGAGATTTTATCCCATTCAAAGATGCGATGGACACTATCGGTATTGAGACAGGTAAGGCAATTTCAGCAGTTAATAAGGAGATTGAAGTACTGCAGACAAATATGGAGGAAACAAATGCAAGTTCTGAAGAAATATCATCAGGAACTCATGTTCTGGCACAAAATGCCACGCAGGTCAGTGATTTATCTGATAAATCATCCCAAGGAATTATGCAGATTCTTCAGGCTATGAATGATCTTGCATCCGCTGTTTCATCTGTTGCATCCGAGACAACCGATGTTGCAGGTCTTACTCAGAAAACCAATGAGTTATCTGTTGAAGGGACTAGACTGGTAGAACGAACTGATGAGGGAATGACCAGTATTAAGAATTCATTTGAAGAAACGAACCAAGTTGTCAAAGAAATTGATGCTCAAATGGGTGAAATCGGTTCCATTGTAGAAGTAATTGGTGGTATTGCTGACCAAACAAATTTACTCGCATTAAATGCAGCAATTGAAGCAGCACGGGCGGGAGATGCAGGATTAGGATTTGCAGTAGTTGCAAATGAAGTAAAAACACTCGCAGAAGAGTCACGCGTATCTGCAGAAAAAATTGGCGGTTTAATTGATATACTTCAAAGAAAATCTAAAAATGTAACAAGCTCAATGAACAAATCTCTCGGGGATGTAGAATCCGGTGATTACGCAGTCAAAGAAATGATGAAAATATTCACTCAGATTGCAGAATCAATAGAGAATGCTTCAAGAAGAGTAAGTGATGTTGCAGCAAATACTCATGAACAAGCAGCTTCAGTTGAGGAAATAACTGCAAGTGTTCATGAACTGGAAAAAATAGCAACAGAAAGTTCTCAAGAAGCCTTATCTGCATCAAGTGCCACCGAACAGATCAGTTCATCAATTGATCTAGTAACTAAAGCGATTACTGAAGCAAATATTTCAATACAAAAAATTTCTACCGAAATGGGAAAATTCTCTTTATAATTTTTTTTAACAATCTCTCAAGACTTATTCTCCATCTAACAATTGAAATTTTTAGATTAAAAATTAATAATTTATAACTATAAAATCATCATTTATTTATATCGATTGAATTATTTCCCAATTTAAATATATATCCCACGTTCCGCAGATCCTTTTGTAAAAGACAATTAATCATAAAAGCTTAACTATAAATACTTCCTGATCGATCTCTATGGATAA
>JABNAD010000045.1_pt2 | contig 101668 bp, 91 predicted proteins | sample 7240381 | NCBI WGS metagenome assembly JABNAD01 (sample SAMN11332834, study PRJNA596920) | anaerobic digester metagenome | biome: digested sludge; isolation source: digested sewage sludge-derived enrichment culture grown on H2/CO2 | place: Germany: Goettingen | reverse complement strand
AGCTGTTGAACTTCTGTGAGTTCTGCATAGTTCCAATTTCAGAGCTGTTGAACTTTTCAGCTGGTTGCATGGTTCCTATCATTGAACTGTTAAATTTCGGAATTACCATACCACCAGGATAGATTTCATCGTCTGCATAAGCGAAACAGATCAATGATCCAATCGCTACAATTATACTCATTAAAATTACGCCAGAACCGACGGATGCCATATTAAACCTCAGTTCCTTTTGGATAGGAAGATATTTAAGGCTAGTCCAATTTCGGTTATATGTTCCCGCCTAAATAAAGTAGAGATATTACTTTCACGACTTTTCAATTAGATAAAATAAAAAAAAGTAAACAAAATAGTACATTTCACTGATGTTTCTTTAATTTGCCTTAATGTCAAGGATCCAGCGGTAGACAGAAGGCGCAACATTCCCACACTGGCGGCAGCGCAGTATATGATATCCTCCTTGTTCAAGAGCACGCACCTGTTCTTTGATTTGGACCGAATTTGAAAATGTTATCCAATGAGCAGTTCCCTCATCAGAAAGCATGGATAAGAAAAGATATGGGGAATTTATGAGTCCATACGGAGTTGGGATAATAATTCGCGAAAATTTCTGACGAATGAAATTGTTTGCTAGTAATGCGTCTCCTCTTATAATGTGAACTTGTGACGACACACCATTCACTATAGTGTTGATGGCCATCCAGGAACACGCATGTTCATTCATCTCAATAGCGATTACCTGAGAACCTCGTGCCGCAGCAGGGATAACATATGGTCCTACACCTGCAAATGGGACAAAGATTCTTTCACCTGGTTTTACAAGGTCGGCGATCCGCTTCCGTTCTGACCCCATTTTTGATGAAAAGTATACATGGCTTACATCAAGATGGTACTTGAATCCAAATTCCCGATGTTCAGTAACCAATTTTTTTCCAAAGATTGGACTGAAAAGTGTAGTCCGAAAAGGTCCGTTCACACCCCCGGTTTTATTTAATATTGTGTGTATTGATGGTCTTCGCGCTAGAAGTGCGGCAACAATAGCGTCATGATACTGCGTGAGAGATGAAGGAATACCGATGATTGCGATATTTCCGATTATTTCATACCCATCAGGAAGCTTGATCAGAAGGTCATCAGGGATGCTTCCAGTTAAATCTTTTCGAAGGCCCATGTTATTGTGGTCAAATATATTCTGATACCTGGATTCTCCTGAATCCATTTTATGTAACTTCTTTTGAATCGCTCACATGAATATTGGTCAGTTTCGGTTATTTGAATCGGTATAATTTCTGGTGATTCTCCTATCATTTGTCGAATCACTGGTCGTCACAATGAACGTGTTTTTAATCATACAAGACATATGAGAATCACAGGTATGAGAAAGCAACTTACGGCTATCATTGAAAGAGAAAATAATGGATATGTTTCACTCTGTCCTGAACTGGATATTGCCAGCCAGGGGGACAGTGTTGAAGAGGCCCGTGATAATCTCCGTGAAGCGATAGAACTTTTTTTTGAATTTGCTTCATCATCGGAGATACAAAACCGGTTACATGAGGAGATCTACATAACCCGGCTTGATGTGGCAGTTGGGTAGGTTGCGAGTCCTCTCCAGAAAAGAGGTATGTACTATTCTTTCGAATAATGGTTTTTTTGAGGTGTATCAGCGGGTACATTTCAAATAATATTGTGTCTCTGAAAATCACGCTTTACACATTACATAACACTATACAAGATGATCCAGTCCGGTATACTTTTCGGAACATGCATTTCTCCATATCACAGGAACACCCGGATAACAGACAACTTGGTTTTTCTATAATCCGGTAAATCAGAAAAATTATTGAAAATATCTCAATTTCCTATAATCACTCAATATTTCCGATATATGGTTTTTCTGGGGCCGACTTCGACCACATACACGATGAGTTTATTGTTTTGAATAGAGAGGATAGCCCGGTAACCGCCAACATGAAGAGAATGAAACGGAGACTTATCAGATCCTTCTAACTTCTGCACCCGTGACCTGGGATTATTCTTCAGTTCATGGATGGCTTTGATTATCTCCTGAGCTATTGGCAATGGTATTTTTTTGAGGTCTCTTTTTGCTTTATTCGAGTAGATAATCTGAAATTCAGTCATTCAACTCCGAATTCTTTCATGATCTCTTCTTCAGTATGGACTCTCCCTGCTTTAATATCCGCCAGGGATTCTTCTATTCCTGCTATCTCTTCGGAAGTGAGAGGATCAGGATCTATGGCACACAAAAGAAGGCGCTCGATCACTGCACTATAGGATTCCCTGGGGTGTGTTTTCAGGTTAGTTAATTGCTCCTTCAAATCTGATCGAATGTATATTGTGGAAGCCGCTTGCATGATTTACCTATAGGTGTTTATAGGTATTGATAGTAATGGCAAAGGATAACATGATCCGTGCTGGCATATTGACTTCCAAAAAATCTTAAGAGCGAATTGTATAAACGAGCCTGATTCCAGATCCCTTTTTTTAATGAATCATGGTATTGAGAGAAAAGAATTGAACGGATGACTTACGCAGATACGAAAACATTCTCTCCATTCCTAATGAAAGACATTCGGATTGAGGTTTCTTTATCATATTCTTCAGGGGTGAGAAGAATCAGATCGACGGGAACCTGATACCGTTCGATTATTCTGTATAAAGCAGGCTTAATCCGTTTTCTTCGCTGTAATGAATTAAGATTTTGAAATGATGGAGAAATTAATGCGATATCTACATCGCTCCCTTCTGATGCAGTTCCATCTGACTGCGAACCAAAAAGAACCAGGGTAGATGTATCTATTCCCAGTTTTCTTGTCTCTGTCAAAAAGTCATCTATCAGAGATTTGATTCGCGTATCCATGTTAGAAATTCTCCTGTGTCCTCGAAAATTTTCTTTGCAACATCAGCAGTGATCTCATGGAGAAGGAGATCAAGTACCGGTGGATACCTGACTTTAACACTAATATCTTCAAGGAGATCCATCAAATCTTCGAAACGCTCCGGGACTCCACCGGGAATTGCCTGAATGAGAAAATCCAGGTTATGGGTCCGGGGAGGCTGGTTATTGAAATGAAGAAGATACAGGGCTTTCAATCCCTTTTCTACTGCCAGGTGGCAACAGAATTCCGCTTTAGGAAATCTCTCTCCAGGGATGAGATATTCAGCATCTTCATATTCTTACTCTGCCTGACGGGCGATTCCTGCACTTCAGGTTTCAATTGTTATACCAATTACTCTTTCTCAAAGATGGATGGTTTTTTCTCTCATTTAAATAAAAATGTCTTATGATTCCTCATACCATACTCTCTTATGTTGAAGGTTACAATATTTGTATAGATCACTAATTTTGTAAACCAAAGAGAGGGGTGGTATGGATGAGTCTTGGAGAGAATATCAGAATACGTAGGAAAATACTCGGGGTTTCGTATCGATCTCTCGCTGAGGTTATTGGCGTTACCCATACTACAATTAGCAAATATGAAAAAGGGACTCTGATCCCCAATTCTCAGATTCTGATTAAACTTAGTCAGGCACTTCAGGTTCCGGTTTCAACTCTGGTCAGGCCTGATACCCAGAGAATCTCTCTTGATAACTTTGCATTCCGGGCAAAGAAGATGCCAAAAAAGATTGAGATGCAGGTTACTGAGGAAACAAAAGACTGGCTGGAACGGTATCTTCTCATTGAGAAGTTATCTGATAAATCCCGGGTCTTCACCTACCCGGCCCGGTTTCCCAGAGAGGTTTCATCCCTGGATGAGGTTGAATTGGTAGCAAAAGATCTCCGGAAACTATGGAATCTGGGGATGGATCCCATTGAGAATCTTACAAACCTGCTTGAAGACAAGGGTATCAGGGTCGGGATAATATCATGTCTGACGAAGTTTGATGCCTTATATACCGATTATAAGGGACAGCCTATAATTGTGGTGAAAGACGGAATTTCCCGTTCCAGGCAGCGTTTCTCCCTTGCACATGAACTGGGCCATTGTATGCTCTCCGCTGGGGAGGGGTTAGATGAGGAACAAGTTATGAACCGGTTTGCTGGTGCATTCCTTGTTCCTGATGAGGTGGTATTCTTTGAATTCGAAAAACCAATTCATCATATATCTGATAAAGAACTAAAAATCATGAAAGACAAGTATGGTCTTTCAATGGCAGCGTGGTTATTCCGCTTAAAGGATCTGAAACTCATATCAGACGAATTGTTACTTTCCCACCGGAAAATGTTCTCTTTCAGGGGATGGCATTTAAATGAGCCGGGAGACGATAGTAAAGGGGAAATACCGGTTCTCATGGAGGCATTGGTGCTTCGTTCCCATGCCGAGGGATTAATATCTACGTCGAAAGCTGCAGAATTACTCCACATGAATATTGGCCAGTTTTGTTCCATGAATGGTCTATCAGATGGTGAACAAACTGCAGTCTTATGTGATTGATACCAATACGATAATTGATCTTTTCAGAGGTGATATCCTCAATCACATCTTTCATTTACCATGTCAATTTTACATTACTGATTTCCTGGAAGCAGAATTCATTCAATCGTCATTTTCACTTTTAAAGAAGCTCGTGAATTCAGCGATCACAATTTCCTCTGATTTATCCAGCTAAAAAGCGGGTTTATTACGATTGTTTATGTTAGGGTGAATTTGAATTAGTAAATGATATCTAAAATCTGAAGTAAGAGGTTTGATTATTATTTGTACCGGATTAAATCGAGCCACTTTTAATTGATAACCACTAATCTAACTCTAATTATTATTTTTTCTCATTTTCAGGTGTTACATGGAAGAACAACAGCTTAACTGGATTGCAAACTTTATATGGGGAATCGCTGATGATGTGCTTCGTGATGTGTATGTCAGGGGCAAATATCGAGATGTAATTCTCCCTATGACGGTTATCCGCCGTCTGGATGTTCTTCTTGAACCAACAAAAAAAGAAGTCCTGGAGATGAAGGACCGACTGGATAAAGCTGGAGTAACGCATCAGGATGCCGCCCTTCGTCAGGCAGCAGGCCAGGCGTTTTACAATACATCTCCTTTTACCCTTCGGGATCTGAAAGCGAAAGGGAAACATCAACAACTAAAACTGGACTTTGAAGTATATCTTGACGGATTTTCCCCGAATGTTGTAGAGATACTTGAGAAGTTCAAGTTCAGAACCCAGATAGATACTCTTGTTGAGGCAGATATTCTGGGAAGCCTTATTGAAAAGTTCCTTGATAGTAAAATCAACCTCAGTCCAAATCCGGTGTATGATTCAGATGGCTCGATCAAACTTCCCGGATTAGACAATCATGGGATGGGTACGATATTTGAAGAGCTCATCCGCAAGTTTAACGAAGAAAATAATGAGGAGGCAGGAGAGCACTTTACTCCCCGTGATGTTGTCAAACTAATGACAAATCTGATCTTCATGCCGATATCGGATTTGATTGAATCCGGGACTTATCTGGTATATGACGGTGCCTGCGGAACCGGGGGGATGCTCACTATTGCTGAAGAAACACTCCTTTCTCTTGCTGATAGTCATCAGAAAGAGATCGCAATTCATCTCTATGGCCAGGAAGTAAACCCGGAGACGTACGCAATCTCAAAAGCAGATCTTCTCATTAAGGGTGAGGGGGAACAGGCCGAGAATATGAAATTCGGCTCTACTCTTTCCAGTGATGCGTTTCCTACCCAGCAATTTGACTTCATGCTCTCCAATCCTCCTTATGGTAAGAGCTGGAAGACTGATCTTGACCGTATGGGCGGTAAAGGAGAGATGAATGATCTCCGGTTTGTCATTGAACATGACAATGATCCGGAATACTCTCTTATTACCCGGTCCAGTGACGGCCAGCTCATGTTTCTTGTCAATATGATCAGCAAGATGAAACATGACAGTCAACTCGGAAGCAGGATCGCTGAAGTCCATAATGGATCATCGCTCTTTACCGGGGATGCTGGATCTGGTGAAAGCAATATCAGGCGGTGGATCATTGAGAATGACTGGCTTGAAGCAATCATCGCTCTCCCCCTGAATATCTTTTACAACACTGGTATCGCGACGTATATCTGGGTGCTCTCAAATAGGAAAGCAGAACACCGGAAAGGTAAGGTCCAGCTTATTGACGCAACTCCCTGGTATCGGTCTCTTCGAAAAAACCTGGGTAAGAAGAATTGTGAACTTTCCTCAGAGGATATTGAAAGAATTACGGATCTTTGTATTTCTTTCACCGAGTCTGAACAATCGAAAATTTTCCCGAATGAAGCGTTCGGATACTGGAAAGTCACTGTGGAACGTCCACTCCGATTGAAGGTTGATTTGTCAGATGAGTCTCTTAATCGTTTCAGAACGGTATGTGCTGAGGCAAAAGATGAAGCTCTTTTTGCCGTCCTTGAACGAGTTAAAAAGGAGATTGGTTCCGGGATTCATTCTGATTATAATCAGTTAAAAACAACCATTGAGTCGGCAGCATCCCTCTCCGGGGTGAAGATGCTCGCGAAGCGATGGAAAATTATCGAATCTAGCCTTGCAGAAAAGGATGAAGAGGCATCTCCGGTGTTCAAAAAGATCCATAAAGCCGGAAAGATATCTCCAGACCCCCTTCGGGGATTGTTCTCTCTCACCATTGAAGGAAAACAGGTCGTCGTCGAGTACGAATCGGACAGTGAACTCCGGGATACCGAACAGATCCCTCTTCTTGAAGAAGGAGGAATTGAAGCTTTTATCAAACGGGAGGTTCTGCCTCATGTCCCCGATGCCTGGATAGATGAGAGTGCAACACGGATAGGATATGAGATCTCCTTTACCCGCTACTTCTACAAACCAGAGCCACTCCGGAGTCTTGAGGAAATTAAGGCTGACATCCTGGCTCTTGAAAAGGAGACGGAAGGGTTACTGGATCAGATTCTTGGAATTACCAGGGAGGCTTAAATGCCTCCTACTCAACGGTATTCTGTTACCCCAACCCCTATTGAAAATCTTTTTACCTGGATAAAGTCAGGGGACATTGCTATTCCAGAAATCCAGCGCCCCTTTGTCTGGAAAGCAACAAAAGTCAGGAATTTTCTTGATTCACTGTATCAGGGATATCCGGTAGGATTTCTAATCGCCTGGCGAAATCCTGATGTTAAACTGAAGGATGGATCCACTTCTGCCGGAAAACGAATTCTCATCGATGGTCAGCAACGAGTTACTGCCCTGATGGCTGCCCTCCTTGGTCATGAGGTCATTGACAAGGATTACCAGCGGGTCAGGATAAAAATAGCGTTCCATCCGGTTGATTGCAAATTTGAAGTTTCAAATCCGGCTATTGAGAAAGATTGTGAATGGATAGCAGATGTTTCAACTCTTTTTGATCCTAATACGAAGATGTTTGAGCTCGTGAATACCTATTGCTCGGTAAATGAAGGAACTTCCCAGGATGAGATATTCCGATGCCTCGAACTCCTTCGGGGGATTACCAGTAACCAGATCGGCCTTATTGAACTCAATTCTGATCTTGATATTGAGACGGTAACAGAGATTTTTATTAGGGTGAATTCAGAAGGTGTTCCCCTCAGCCAGGCCGACTTTGCGATGTCAAAGATAGCGGTGAATGAGACCTATGGTGGAAACGCTCTCAGAAAAGCGATTGATTACTTCTGTCATCTAGCTGTTGCTCCTGAATTTTATCCTTTGATAGAAAAGCATGACCCTATTTTTGTAAAGAGTGAGTTCTTCCCGAAGATGACTTGGCTCAGAAGTGAGAATGACGACCTCTATGATCCTTCCTATACCGATATGCTCCGGGTTGCATATACCTCGGAATTCAAACGTGGCAGGCTTGAGGATCTGGTTGCACTTCTTTCGGGGAGGAATTTTGAGACAAAACAGTTTGAGGAGACAATTGTTGAGGATTCCTTTGCTCGTCTGAAAAAAGGTATTGTCCGGTTCATGAATGAAACCCACTTCAAGCGGTTTATTATGATTATCCGATCAGCCGGGTTTGTCGATACTTCCCTGATTGGATCACAGAATACCCTCAATTTTGCCTATATTCTCTATCTCACTCTCCGTGACCAGAAAGTGCCGGATGCTGATATTGAACGGTATGTCCGTCGCTGGTTTGTGTTTTCGATGCTTACCTCCCGGTATACCGGTTCTCCTGAATCAGCCTTTGATTATGATATCAGGCAGATTTACTCGCTTGGTATTGATGCCTATTCTGATTCTCTCATCCGGGGTGAGTTATCTGAGGCTTTCTGGGATGCTGCACTCCCCCAGCAGATGACGAGTGCAGTGGTATCTAGTCCTCATTTCCATGTCTATCTTGCTGCTCAGGTGAAGATGAATGATAAAGGGTTCCTGTCACGGGACATATCAGTCCGTGAGCTGATTGAGCACCGTTCTGACCTGCATCATATCTTCCCCCGTGAATACCTGAAGAAGAGTGGATTGACAAGGGGGCTGTATAACCAGGTTGCAAATTATGTTGTCGCTCAGAGTGAGATTAACATTGCAATCGGGAAGAAAGAGCCGAAGGTCTACTTTAGTGAGATTAAGGAGCAGTGTCAGGGCGGAAAGAAGAAGTACGGGAATATCGCCACTCCTGATGGACTTACAGAAAATCTCCGGATGAACTGTATTCCGGAGAGTATCAAGGGAATGACAGTAGCAGAATATCCGGATTTCCTGAATCAGCGGCGTATCCTCATGGCTCAGAAGATCAAGGAGTACTTCGGGAGTCTGTGAGATGGAAGTTCTCATGGAAACATCAGAGGAGTAATGGATGTCGGTTGATCTGAATGAATCATATGGCTCTCTGCTGACGGGGATCAAGGATCGGGTTAAATCCGCCCAATATGAAGCACTCCGTTCGGTAAATCGTGAACTGGTGATGTTGTACTGGGATATTGGGCATATGATCGCAGACCTGCAGGGCGAAGATAGCTGGGGTAAGTCTGTGGTTACCCGATTGTCTGAAGATCTTCGGCAGGAGTTTCCTGGGATGATGGGATTTTCTGTTCAAAATCTCTGGTATATGCGACAATTCTATCTCACCTATTCTGCTGATCCAAAACTCCAACCACTGGTTGGAGAAATTAGCTGGACCAAACACCTCGTTATCATGGGGAAATGTCATGACTCAACGGAGCAGGAGTTTTATATCCGGATGACCCGGCGACATGGCTGGTCAAAGAATATTCTGGTGCACCAGATTGAGAATCAAACCTATGAGAAGACGCTTCTGAATCAGAATAATTTTAAAGAGACGCTCCCCGCATCGATCTCGAATGAAGCCCGGCTTGCGTTAAAAGATGAATATACGTTTGATTTTCTTGAACTTGGAACGGAGCATTCAGAACGCGAACTGGAACGTGCGTTAATCTCCCGTATCGAAGAGTTTCTTCGGGCCATGGGAGGATTATTCGCCTTTATGGGGAGCCAGTTCAGGCTTGAAGTGGATGGACGGGAGTTTTTTATTGACCTCCTGCTTTATCACCGCCGCCTGAAATGCCTCGTGGCCCTGGAACTGAAGATTGGGGAGTTTGAGCCTGAATATGTCGGGAAGATGCAGTTTTATCTTGCTGCTCTTGATTCCCAGATGAGAGAGGATGGGGAGAACCCGTCTATCGGGATTATCCTGTGTAAAGAAAAGAGCCGGACCATTGTGGAGTATGCTCTCCGGGACGCAAGCAGACCGATTGGTGTTGCAACCTACCGGATTGTCAGCGAACTTCCCCGTGAACTGGAAGGGCAGATACCTGGTCCTGATGAGATTAGCCGGCTGCTGGAGGGGATATGATGGAAGGATTACAGCCATATCCGGAATATAAAAAGTCTCATCACCCCTGGATCGATAAAATTCCTGCCCATTGGGAGGATAAAAGAGCTAAGTATCTCTTCAGTGAAGTTGATGACCGATCTGAAACCGGAGATGAAGAATTATTATCAGTATCTCATATCACCGGAGTGACACCACGCAGTCAGAAAAATATCAATATGTTTCTTGCAGAGTCGTATATTGGCTCAAAACTCTGCCAAGAAGGAGATCTTGTCATCAATACGATGTGGGCATGGATGGCAGCTTTAGGAGTTGCTAAACAAAGTGGGATTGTCAGCCCCTCGTATGGTGTGTATCGTCCGAAATCGCGAGATATTTTTGTCAACGGATACATCGATCATCTTCTTCGAACTAAACCATATGCCAGTGAATATTTCTGTCGATCCACCGGAATCCGCTCCTCTCGATTGAGACTTTATCCAGAATCGTTTCTCCAGATTCCCATTCTAACTCCATTTTATGAAGAGCAAATACTAATTGTAAAATTTCTACGGTGGATCAATTTTCAGGTTCGAAATTATATTCAGAGAAAAAGAAGAGAGATTGAGTTATTAAACGAACAGAAGCAGGCCATCATCCACCAGGCCGTCACCCGTGGTCTCGACGCGTCCGTCCCGATGAAGGATTCTGGCATTGAGTGGTTAGGTAAGATTCCAGAACATTGGGAGGTTTCTAGATTTGGATATCATACCCAATTGATGAATGGGATCAATTTTTTAGAAGGAGAAAAGGGATATAATTACAAAATGGTTGGTGTGGGTGATTTTCATGATTTTTTTTCTCTAGATCTAACTGCCATTAGTACAATTGTTCTCTCAAAAAAATTAGTCGAAAATGAATTACTTAAAAAAGATGATTTGTTATTCGTTAGATCAAATGGAAATCCTAAGCTTGTTGGACGATGCATACTTATTGGCGAATGTAACGAGGAAATAACTTTCTCTGGATTTACAATTCGAGGACGCATTACTTCAAATCAGTTATATCCAGGTTACATTGCTTACTTTTTAAAATCACATTTATTCAAATCTCACTTAGAAATGAATTCATATGGGACAAATATTACTAACATGAATCAAGGGATTCTAAATTCTCTACCTATTCCTCTTCCACCTTATATTCAACAAAAAAACATTAAAGAACTCCTTGACTCCAAATTAGAAAGTTTATCCAATTTAATTTCAAATATTTCCTCAACAATTGAGATAATCAAAGAATATCGTACCCGCCTTATTACCGACATCGTCACCGGAAAACTCGACGTTCGCTCAATCGCTGCCACCCTCCCTGACGTAGAAAATATTCCCCTCGATATACCCACAGAAGAAGAACCGGAGGAGGAATTCACCGATGAAGAAGAGTAAACCTGAAGGGGCATTACAGTGATACAACTGGCTACCCCCATTACTTTCATTGATCACCTCCAGGGAGAGACCCTAAAGAACTATCTTAGCAAAAGAAAATCAAAACTCTATCAAAGAATTACGAATAATTCTCACCTGAATCCAAAAATATCTGCACGGGCTTTGCTTATATAATCTCTTCTTCATTATCCAAATCAAAGCACTCATGATCCCATAACAAAAGAAAACCTATAACTACCCTTAAAACCAGATTTCTGACATATTGGTTTTGATTATCAAACAATAGACACATGAGTTAATTACATGACCCCAACCGATACCTCAGAAAAAGAACTCGAACGGATCATCACTGACTCTCTCATCACCCAATACGGATATACCCAGGGGAAGCCTGAGGAATTTGATCGTGACCATGCGGTAGATCTCCCCAAACTTCAGGAATTCCTTCAAAGAACTCAGCCAAAGATCTTTGAACAACTCGGTCTGGAAACAGATGGCCCAAAACGACTGCAATTCCTGGCACGACTCCAGGGTGAGATCGCAAAACGGGGAGTTATTGATGTCATTCGCAGAGGGGTAAAACATGGTCCGGCATCAGTGTCACTCTTCTATGGGTCCCCGACTACGGGAAATGTCCGGGCAGCTGAACTCTTTTCATCAAACATATTTAGTGTAACCCGTCAACTTCAATATAGTAAAGACGAGACAAAACGTGCTCTGGATTTGTGTATCTTTATCAATGGCCTCCCAATTGCTACCTTTGAACTCAAGAACCGCCTGACAAAACAGACCGTGGATGATGCCATCCAGCAGTATAAACGTGACCGTGACCCCCGCGAACTCCTCTTCCAGTTTGGCAGATGTGTGGTTCATTTCGCGGTTGATGACCAGGAAGTCAGCATGTGTACCTGGCTCAAAGGGAGTGAATCATGGTTTTTACCGTTCAATAAAGGATTCAATGACGGGGCAGGAAATCCTCCGAATCAGGACGGGATTAAGACCGATTATCTCTGGAAAGAAACCCTGACAAAAACAGGTCTTTCCGATATCCTTGAAAACTATGCCCAGTTAGTTGAAGAGAAAGATCAAAGAACGGGCAGACAGAAGAAAAGTCAGATATTTCCCCGGTATCACCAACTAGCCGTTGTCCGATCTCTCCTTACTCACGCCTCACGGTACGGAGTTGGTCACCGATATCTTATCCAGCATTCAGCTGGGAGTGGGAAGAGTAACTCAATTGCATGGCTCGCTCACCAGCTTATCGGGCTTGAAAAGGAAGGGAAGCCCATCTTTGACTCTGTCTTTGTAGTCACCGACCGGAGAGTTCTGGATAAACAGATCCGTGATACCATCAAACAATTTGCCCAGGTGTCAGCTATCATCGGGGCGGTTACGGAAGGATCAGAACAACTCCGAAAGTTCATCGAGGATGGAAAGAAGATCATCATCACCACGGTTCAGAAGTTCCCGTTCATTCTTGATGAAATCGGATCTGCTCACCGGGGAAGGAAGTTCGCCCTCATTATCGATGAGGCACACTCAAGCCAGGGTGGCCGGACTACTGCAAAGATGCACATGGCTCTTTCTGAAGATGGTTCCGGTGAAGATGACGAAACCACGGAAGATAAGATCAATACCATTATGGAGTCCAGAAAACTCCTGAAAAATGCCAGTTACTTTGCTTTTACGGCGACTCCCAAAAATAAAACCCTGGAACTCTTCGGTGAACCATATCAGAAAGGTGAATCAGTCAGTCATCGTGCATTTCACAGCTATACGATGAAACAGGCCATCGAGGAGGGATTCATCCTGGATGTTCTCAAGACCTATACACCTGTTCAGAGTTACTATCAGCTCATGAAGACCGTCCCCGATGATCCACTCTTTGATAAAAAAAAGGCGAAGAAGAAACTCCGGCGGTATGTTGAATCCCATGAGCATGCCATCCGGTTAAAATCAGAGATCATGGTTGACCATTTCCATGAACAGGTTATCCAACGGAAAAAGATAGGAGGGAAAGCCCGTGCAATGGTGGTAACGAGTGGTATTGAGCGGGCGATTCAATATTATCATTCCATATCTGCATACCTTGCTGATGAAAAATACCCTTACAAAGTAATTGTTGCATTTTCTGGTGAACATGAATATGGCAATGAAAAAGTAACCGAAGCAACCCTGAACGGATTCCCCAGCATCCAGATCCCTGATAAGGTCGTGGAGGATCCATACCGGTTCTTGGTTGTCGCAGATAAATTCCAGACCGGATATGATGAACCGCTTCTTCATACCATGTACGTGGATAAGATCCTTACTGACATTAAAGCGGTACAGACTTTATCACGTCTGAACAGGTCACATCCACAGAAACATGATACATTTGTGCTTGATTTTGTCAATGATGTAGACACCATCAAAGAGGCATTCGACACCTATTACCGAACTACCGTTCTCTGTGATGAGACCGACCCAAATAAACTGCATGATCTGAAGAGTGATCTCGATACATATCAGGTATATACACCGGAGAGGATAGAAAACCTGGTTGAACTTTACATCAACGGGGCAGACCGGGATAAACTTGACCCGTACCTGGATATCTGTGTTGTTGATTATAACGCTCTTGATGAAGATAGCCAGGTTGATTTCAAAGGAAAAGCAAAAGCATTTCTCCGAACCTACAGTTTTCTATCCGCTATCCTTCCGTACACAAACGCCGAGTGGGAAAAACTCTCGATATTCCTTAACTTCCTTACGCCGAAACTTCCGGCACCAAAAGAAGAAGATTTATCGAAAGGTATCCTCGAAGCAATTGATATGGAGAGTTACCGGGTAGAAGTCCAGGCTTCCCTCTCAATTGATCTTAAAGATGAGGATTCAGAAATATACCCGGTCCCGACATCCGGCGGAGGTCATGTCAGAGAGCCGGAACTGGATTACCTAAGTAATATTGTCAGAGCCTTCAACGATCTCTTTGGAAGTATCGAATGGAAGGATGGGGATAAAATCCGGAAAGTAATCACAGAAGAGATTCCCCAGAAAGTCAAAGAGGATAAAGCGTATCAGAATGCAATCAAGCATTCAGATAAACAGAACGCCCGGATTGAGCATGATAAAGCACTTCTCCGGGTGATTACTGCAATGCTAAGTGATCATACTGAGTTATTTAAGCAGTTTAGCGATAATCCGTCGTTCAAGAAATGGCTTCAGGATTCGATATTTGCAATGACGTATGAGGGGGAGTAAAGGATTTTGTCTAATTCTTTATAAATATCTGTAAAAAAATTACCTATTCTTTCCCTTTTTTTCCTTCAGGTAAAGATATTGTTCCGGTATCCTCGAATTCTAAGTTATATGGATCTAATTGGATTAATTCTTGGATTATTGCTTCTTTTCGGGATCGATACTCTTCTCTAGTTCGTAACTGATTAATAGTATCACGAAAATCTGAATCATATGTAATGATCTCATTACAACAACATTTTATGGCTAGGGAGTAGAGGTAAAGATCTTGCGATCCTAATGCGATATGCTTTGAGACTATTGTTGATATTACATCAATTGTATCCCGCATTACTCCATCTTGATATTCCGGACAAGTTATTTGAATATTAAAATTTTCAATATTTGCCTTAATGTTTCTCCAATAATCTAATACATCATTTTGGTAATCATAACTAAATTGAATATGGAGAGGATTTTTTCTTCTGATTCTAAATGGCATTCCTCTTCGTGTCATATCTTTATGGTATTGATGCTCTAATATCGCCTTTCTTATTTCAAATTCACTAAGAAGAGAAAAATTATATTCAATATTACTGGGGAATTCCTCCCTCTTTTTTAACAAATATGCAAAACAATTAGAGCCTTTTTTAATTTCTTCGAATTCAATATAGTCCTTGCAATTTTCAAATTCTTGATCAAACTTATCCTTAATTGTCTCGATGGGACTATCACAGCTCACTGATATATAATTACATGCCTCAAATAGAAGTGAGATTGATATCATGGCATTTGTATCAATTAATACAGAATAATTCTCATCAGAAAAGGTCATTTTTAGCCTTAATCCGTTGAAAAATATTTATCAACAATCTCTTCATATAGATCACTGGTTATTGAATTTTGGTTTCTTTCGATTGCATTTGATAAAGTGAGGAAACTAATTTTCATCAATTTTCTAGGTAACATCAATTTAGAATCCTTTGATAGATATTCAATATAATTTTCATCAAAGGGTATCAAAGAATTACTATAATCTTTGAAATCATTGCCTCTAACTCTATTTAGCCACCATGAAATCATTTCTTTTGCCTCAAGGGGAGTTAGTGGATTTAGTTCTAATTTTGTTCGCTCCCCATGAGTAAAACGATCCCAGAGCGCAGGATTCATATTTCGTGTGGTTTCTGCTGCTTCTGGTGTCATTGCCATTATTATCCAGACATTTTCTTCTTGAGAGAGATCTAATAAATGCCTTAGGGTGGCTAAATAACCATATCCTTTTTGCTTAGTAATTTTCTCATTTATTGCGATGTCTTCGAATTCGTCTATTAAAAAGGCTACTCCATCAATATTATATATCTGAATTATTGCTCGAATCAATGCTAAAAAATAATTCGATTCCATTTTTTCTGCAACTAATGTATTTTTATTACCTGCAATAAAATCCCTATATTCAAAATATGGCTTGTTTGCAGTTTCAGTAATAATTGAGCCGAATTTGAATGCTATTTCATCATCAACGGTAATTTTTAAATTATTTTTAATAATTTCTTGAAATTTTAAAGTATAACTGTCTCTGTCTTGTTTATTTTTGAATTTCTTTAGAATTTGATTAAATGTTAAAGGGTATAGGACAGTCTGGCCATCTTGGTCAATATATTCTTTACATATTTCCCATAATCCCTTTGCAAATTCATACCTTCCAATATCCCTTAAAACTGAATTTGCTAGATCGTAAAATTGTACTCCTGGATTTTCAAAATAAAATGCCATTATGTGTTTAGTGCCAAAAAACTCCTTTAGATATCCTTTAATTAGGACCGTTTTTCCAGACCCATATTCTCCGATTACGGGGAATGCCTTCACTCCTTTTCCTGAATATAACACTCTGTAAAAATCATTGATTTGATTTAGCCATTGTTCTGGCATATAAAGATCAGACTGTACATCAATACCTGTTGCTGCAACTGGAAATGGATTCTTAATAATTTTTAATTCGTCATAAATATTGGTCATAATTTACCTCATTAATTATATCTTTAAATATCCGAATATGAGAAATGTAACCTCTTTCTTTAGTGTAAAGATATAGGTCATATGTAGGGCCGAAATTCTTTGCCCGAATCGTTCTTTCATGCATTAAAACTGTTGATGATGGAATAAAGGAAACCCATTTAGGATAATCTTTACGTAATCCTAGTAAAAAGTGCTTAATTATTACTATTGGGTATCTAGTCTCCAAAGCAATTTCTTTTATTAATGTAGGTATATGAAGAATTACACAGTTATTTTCATTCAATTGGATTATCTCAAATATTTTTTGTTTTATTAGTAAATTTGAACCGGCATGATAAATCGGATATAGATATCTTTCATCCTTCTTATCGTATATGAATTCTTCAAGAATTTCTAAATCTATTGCCCACTTTCGTATGCCGTAAAAAATTGCATTTATATCGTTTTTACCTAATAAACTACATGAGTAATATTCAGATATAAATGTGATTTCCCTTTCAGGATCTATTCTAGTTTTCTTTCTTTTAGGATCAAAAAACAAATTTACATCATTTTTTTGTTGTGTTTTTACAACAACTCTGCAAAAAACAGCATCTTTTTGAAATTCAGATGCGCTTTTAGGTTTTTGTTTAATAAAAATGGAGAAAAAGAAATTGAAACACTCCTCGTTTAATAGAATTATTTCAGAAAAGAATTTTTTTTCTGATTTAGATAACGGATTGTCAGAATTTACATTATTAAAAAAATCATGATTTTTTAATGATTCGTTAATATAGTATTTACCATTTATTTTTTGTATTAACTCTAAATTCTCACATATTTTCCGATAAAAAAAACATGTAGATCTAGAAAAAGGCAAACCATTTTCTTTCTTGAATATTCCTTCTTTAATAGAAATTGAATCTAATTCTGAAGATGAATACTGTCCATTTGAATGATATACTCTATAAATAAAATTTCGTATTACTTTAAAATTTGCTGCTCGCATCCAAAGAGACTTACCTTTTTTTTGCATTTTTTACAATTCTTCAAGACTTATCTTATCAATCTGCATCCTAATGTGTCAATAAATATCAATAATTTACCTATTTATAATTAAAAAATATTTGAGCCCCTTCTTTATCTTTAAAAAAATCCACAGATTAATATCAATAATTGCACAGATATCAGTTTACTTTTCATTAGTTATGTGAAGAAAAAATTCGACTATTGAAATATTTTTCATTAATCATTGAATTCTGGGTCGAATTATAAAATTGAATATTGTTTCCCTATACACTAAATATCTCTCATTTTTTAGTATGTTACCTCCCCACTTTCAGATACTTCGTCATGCCATCAGCACAGCCAACACATGAGGCTCTAACCTCCCTTCCTCCGTAAACAAATCCCCGACCTCATACACCCGATCCACCGTCATCAAAACCGGAGCCTCCTTCGGGAAACATCCACGACACCGGAGATCCACAAGACTCGTCTTATCCTCCAAATCCCGTTCCTCAAACTCAACCCCTGCAGCCCGGAGAGTCGCTTTCAGTTTTTCACAGTTCACACAGGTATCGAGAGTAAAGATAACCGGTTTCACACCATCACCCCGGATCTTCCCCGTTCCCGGGTATAGCAGATCTCACAGATCCCGGTCTTCGTCTCATGGTCGTACCAGGCCACACCTCCCTGGTTGCAGATCCGGCACCGGCCATATTCCTTATCCGCCGGAATCATCGCCAGGGTGTTGATCATACCGGGAAGAGCGGTGAAAGACCGACAGATCCGGGCAACCGCCTTCGAATAACATTTCTGGCAGATCTTATGGGAGAACCGGCCACCCTCTTTCATCTTTGGAGAAAACTTCTCGGTATACTGCACATACTTCCCTCCACAGACAGCACACGGACCGGACCAGGAATAGAACCAGGAGTGATCGAATGCTTCGGTTTCTCTTAGGCAGAATTGATGATATTAAGAATGAGTATGTTGTCCTGCTCAGTGATGGTGCCGCTTTCAATTACACGTGAAAGTGAACGGTCCGGATAGTCACTTTTCATGGCGTGAAAGCGATCATTGTCGATTGCGAAAGGAGTCAAATGTATAACTGAAGGTATAAACTGTTTCTTAAAAAAGGGGTGTATGAGATCAGAACTAGTTGTTCTAATGCTGTTGACGGGATCCGAACCCGCGACCTCCAGATATCTCAGTCTTGAACTTATGAGTCTGGCGCCCTAACCAGCTAGGCCACAACAGCACAAAGTGCATTATAAGAAAGTCGTTTCAACATAAATACCTGACGATTTTTCGATCACATGATCTCATTATAATGAGTGATCAATCTCATTTCATGGAATCAGATGAGCGTAATCAGGTTGTTGTGGTTTTTTGTACGGTCCCATCAGGCTCAGCGCATACCATTGCCGGAGAACTTCTCGATAAACATCTTGCAGCCTGTGTCAACATATTCCCTGTCAGATCTATGTATCGATGGGAAGGATCGCTCTGTGATGATTCTGAAGATCTCCTGATCATCAAAACATGTGCTGGTAAATCGAGTCTATTGACTGAAGTTTTGGTTAGCATTCATCCTTATGCAGTACCTGAGGTTCTTTGCCTTCCCGTACAGGGAGGATTCTCTGGGTATCTGTCATGGGTAGTAGGTGAGGTGTACCCTGCTCATTCCAATTCATGAATAATTATGCTGTGCATGTTTTATAAGAAAGCGAAGAGTATTCGATATCTGCACAGCATATAGTGATGGGGATAAGACTGGCAGAAGGGACCGAAAAAATCATTGAATTAATAGCGGAAAATTCTGAAGGTATAAGTATACACGAGGTTGCCGAAAACCTGGGAATACATCGGAATACTGCTGCAAAATATCTGGAAATACTACATAGCCAGGGTCTTGTTGAAGTAAAAAAAATCGGAGTTACAAAGTTATATTACTCCAGCCGGATGACTCCCCTCTCCTGTGTTATCCGATTATTTTCAGAACCAGTATTTGGGATTGATCGTGGTCGAATCATCCGATCAGTAAATCAATCCGCGCTGGATCTGATCGGACTTTTAAAAACAGAATGCATCGGGCGCTCACTCGTGATGCTTGATGAACACCTCTCTCCTGGTATATTCTCTGGTATTCTACCTGCCCTTCGAGGAGATGAGACGACATTTCAAGCTGTCAGACACACATGTAATGGCAAAAACTGCTATGTTATCAAAGGTATCCCTGTCCGACTGGAAAATGGACGAAGTGGGGCCGCGCTTATTGTCCTTGATAGTCAGTCTGTTGAAGGAGCCCAAATTCGTCTTCGGTTTTGTGAACAACAACTTGACCAGTTAAAAACAGTCTCATATCCCTTCATCGCCCAATTTTCAGATACGTTCGAGATAATTTTTGCAAATGAAGGATTTTTACAAACTTTTCATCCCACCTCTACCAGAGGATCCGGGGGGAGACTTCTCCTGGAATGCTTTGAAAAAGATGACTCTCCCTTGAGAAAAGCAATAGAATGTGCAAAAGAAACCGGTGAACACAAAACAAATATCCGAATGATCCATTCATCCGGTGACGTCAGGCATTATCAATGGACCATCCGGGCATCCCAGGATTCTGACAATTGGAAATTTCTTGCTGTTGGTATTGATGTTACCGAGCACTTTCTTCAAAAAGAACAATTCAACCATTTTTTTGAATCCGCTGAAATGCTCTTTGGGAAAAGAACCCAGGATCTTCGGGAGATAAACCGGCAATTATACAATGAAATCTCTGAAAGAAAAAAATCTGAAGAAACGCTCCGGATGTATGAGCACACGCTCCGGAATGTGGCAGATATGGTTTTCTGGTTTACCCGGGACGGGCATGTTACTTTTTATAATGATTCTGCGAAACAGGCTCTGAAATTACCTGATGAGAATGATAAGATCTGGATCAGTTCTTTCATACCTCATCCACCGCTTGGTGATTGGAATATCTTTCATGGAGAATTGATGCGCCAGGGAAGCATCGTTCTCCAGACATCAATGATCCGGCAAAATCAGGAAATATTCCCAGTAGAGATACGATTCACCTTCATCTCTTATGGTGGCAGGGAATACTGCTGCTCTGTAGCACGGGATATACATGAACGTATTGAAGCACTTGATAATCTGGTTGTGAGTGAGAGCCGGTTCAGGGAACTTGCTGAAACCATATCAGATGTCGTCTACATCCGCGATCTAGTGCAGGGAAAAATCGATTATCTAAACCGCGCTTTTGAATTGATATATCAAAGACCTATTCAGGAAATGTATGTCTCCCCGTCTTTATGGAGTTCTTCAATCCATCCTGATGATCGTGACAGGGTGATGATGCTTTCAGAAGGTGAAAGTTCATGTGATCGATTAACTATGGAATATCGCATCATACGTCCGTCTGGCGATGTCAGATGGGTGCGATCAAAGATATATTACGTCAGGGATAGTATGAATACTCCCATCAGGGAAATTGGAGTTATAACTGATTGTTCACAAGAAAAACGCATTCAGGATGAGCTAAAAGAAATTAATGAACGATTTTATCTGGCTCTTCATGCAGCACCTGTGGCCATGTTCGGCCAGGATAATGACCTTGTGTACACCTGGGTTGAAAATTCATCAATGGGTCTTACAGACTCTGATATTATCGGGTACACTGACCATGAGATCTTTCCAAAGGAAACTGCCGATGAATTACACAAATTAAAATCTGAGGTTCTTGCTTTTGGAAAACCATGTAACAAGGAGGTTGAAGTGCACCTTGGCGGTAAAATGTGCCCGATTCATCTTTTTCTTCGTCCGTATCGAAATGTGTCTGGAGAGATTACTGGCCTTATCGGGGCAGCCATTGAGATGCAGGATATGTTACATCAGAAACGAAGGTCTACCCTTACTGAAAATCGATATCGAAAACTGTTTGATGCTATCCATGAAGGATACATCGTTTTTTCGTCAGTTATGAGTAAATATGGAGAAATATGTGATTTTTGTATTACTGATCTGAATCATTATGCTGTCCGGAGAATAAACCGGTCGAAAAAGGAACTCATTGGAAGGAAAATTTCTGACTTTCGTCCGGATATTGATCATTTGTGGATTGACACTCTCTTAGATGTGGCCAGATCTGGCAATCAGAAGGAATTTGTATCCTACTCAGAATTTTTTAAGGGGTATTATTCATTTCAGGCATTTTTGGTCGGTGAAGATCTCATTGGTGCTGTCATCAGGGATGTTACTGATGAAATGAGACGGAATGAGCATTTACAGGCATATCGCGATCTTGCCATGGAATTATCTGCGACAACGAATATCCATCATGCACTTGATCTAATTCTTGATACAGCACTTCAGGTTCCTGGGATTGACTCTGGGGGTTTGTATATTCTCCATGATGATGAAAAATACCCTGTTTTAAAATTATATACTCACAAGGGTCTTTCTGATTCATATGTGAATGCAGTCTGTGAAGTTGTGGTGGATGAGAATATTCTTGGTCTTTTTCATCAAAAAATCCCGAACTATGTTACGATTGATGATCCTGAGGCTGATCCAATTAGGCCGGTACTCCAGGAAGAGGGATTGAGATCTTTTGTGCTCATTCCTTTATATGAGGGAGGAATTCTTATTGGATGTTTGAATCTTGGATCGCATTCTCTCCCGGATATACCTGAACGTGAAAAGCCATTTCTTGAAGCATTGTCCGGATGGTTAGGAAAAACGCTTCAACGTTTCATGGATTCTGATAAAAAGATCGATACATCCGGATATGTGATTGTAAAACCGGATGGCTCGATTCTTGAAGGAACACTCTGGAAGAATAGAATCCATGTTCCTGAAGATTTAACCAGCCTTATCCAAAAAAATCATGCGAACCTACTGACCGGTAAGGAAATTGAGGGGTTTATAAATGGACACCTCCAGCCATATGTAATACGGTTCTGTCCATGGGGGGATGATGTTGCTTATATTATCAGATCAGGAGGGGACAGGTCCTGACCTTCGACCAGAACATCTCTTGATAGACACTTCAATAACTGCAATATGTGCAATACTCTCTTCAGGATACAGGCCACCAGAAGTACTGGCATATTTTGATGCAATGATCCCAAGAGCTTCTGATTTTCTTTGTCCGGTAAGAAGCGTGCTCACACCTTCGATCATTACACTCTCATATGCCATTCCATAATCACAGGGATTCTTACTGGAGATAAGTTCACATCCCAGTTCAATTGTGATACAAACACGAGGATTCTTAGACAAAATTTCGATCTTTTTTCCTTCACATGCAGAATGCAGAAGGATTGTTCCATTATGATGCACAAAGCACATCGGAACGCAATATGGAGTTTCATCATCACTCATCGCGACGTGGCAGAAGAGTGCTGTATTGAGGATTTGAGTAATCCTCTCTATTTCTGTTATTTCCTTGTCTTTCCGACGCATTCATGCCTGCCGGTTTTTTTCAATGACAGCAACAAGCCCGGCAGCGATGGCTGCTACTTTTTTATCACTCCGAAGAGGAGTAGACAGCTGGGTCATTCTGGTCTCTTCTTCCTGGATGTACCGCTTCAGGGTCTTATTGATATGTTCTTCCTGGAGGAAGTGTGTATGAGTGTTTCCCGCTATGAATTCAGGATTATGGATGACGGCGTGGTGCAGGGGCAGGGTTGTCTTGACACCAAGTATAACATATTCGTATATCGCCCGGCGCATTCGTGATATTGCATATTCCCTGCTCATACCCCACGCACACAGTTTGGCAATCATTGAGTCATAGAATGGTGGAATAGTATACCCGGCATGAATGCCTGAGTCAAGTCTGATCCCTGGACCGCCTGGTGATCGGTACCTGGTGATCTTTCCAGGATCAGCTGCGAAATTATTCAGAGGATCTTCTGCATTGATTCGACATTCTATCGCATGTCCTCGAAGAGTAATGTCTTCCTGTCCGTATTCGATGGGATCTCCTGATGCAACAATGATCTGCTCTTTTACAATGTCGATACCAGTGACCAGTTCGGTGATGGTGTGTTCAACCTGGAGCCGGGTGTTCATCTCCATGAAGTAATAATTCCCATTATCATAGAGGAACTCCACCGTACCTGCATTGACATAATTGACAGCTTCTGCAACTCTCAATGCTGAGTCTGTCATTTTCTCCCGCAGTTCAGGGGTCATGACCGGACAGGGCGCTTCTTCGATGAGTTTCTGATGTCTTCTCTGTATCGAGCATTCTCGCTCAAACATGTGAACGCGGTTCTTGTGTTCATCACAAAACACCTGCACTTCGACATGACGTGGTTTCTGCAAATACTTCTCGATGAAGACTGTCCGATCACCAAAAGCAGATTCTGCAATTCGCATTGCCCCGTCTATTGCAGACTCGATCTCTGAAGGATCATGGACTATCTGCATCCCGATACCTCCCCCTCCGGCACTGGCCTTTACAATAACTGGATACCCTATTGAATCTGCTATCTTTGCTGCCGTGTCTAGATCATCGATCCCTCCTTCAGTGCCTGGAAGAACCGGAACACCGGCATTTTTCATCGTCTGTTTGGACTGGATCTTTGAGCCCATTGCCGAGATGGTCTTTGATTTGGGACCGATGAAGGTAATTCCTTCTTCAGTACACAGTCTTGCAAACTCGGCATTCTCTGCAAGAAATCCATATCCTGGATGGATAGCTTCAGCACCGGCCTTTTTAGCAACTTCGACAATTCGTTCCTTGTTCAGGTATGATTTCGATGGCGGGGCAGGACCAACCGGGAACGCTTCATCTGCGTAATGAACAAAGAGCGAGTCCTTGTCTGCTTCTGAATAAATCGCAACGGTGTCGATTCCCAGTTCTCGACATGCCCGCATGACCCGGATCGAGATCTCTCCACGGTTTGCAATCAGTATCTTTTCGAAATATTTCATTCAACCACCAGGAGCACATCACCAGCTAGCACGGTGTCTCCGGCATCGACAAAGATCTCTTTTACTACTCCATCACGGGGGCTTGTGATCGGATTTTCCATCTTCATGGCCTCAAGAACAATGAGGGTTTCTCCGGCAGTCACCTGATCCCCACGTCCAACCCGGATCTGAAGAACCATGCCCTGCATATTGCTCTTGACTCCCCCGGGAATATCGGACTTTGGTGGTTCTGATGCCTTTTGTTTTCCTTCAACCAACTGATCCCCGATAGCAAGGATCCGGACTGTAAATGTCTCGCCGTCTACCTCAACCTGCATGGAAGATGGCAGGGAAAGATTTGAATCCTTTTTCTGAACTGCTGATGGAATGGGTTCTGGTTTTCGTTCTCCCTTCAGGAATGACGGGGCAATGGCCGGATAGAGGATGTAGGTGAGTACGTCTTCTTCCTGCCTGATGAGGCCTCCTTCTGTTGCTTCAGCCTTCATCTTTTCATACATGGGTGCCAGAAGGTCTGCCGGCCGCACTGCGATAACCTCTTCATCACCGATGATCAGCGTCCGGATTTCATCAGAGATGGGCCCGGGTGACTTACCATACAGCCCTTTTACATAATCCTTGACTTCGTTTGAGATGGTCTTGTACCTCCCACCAGTCAGGACGTTAAATACTGCCTGGGTTCCCACAATCTGTGATGTCGGGGTGACAAGTGGTGGATACCCAAGATCTTCTCTTACCCGGGGGATTTCATCAAAAACGGCTTCCATCTTGTCAAGTGCATCCTGATCCTGGAGCTGAGAGACAAGGTTCGTAATCATTCCGCCCGGCAGCTGGTAAATAAGTACATCACTATCAACCCGTTCAGCAACCGGAGTAAACAGACCCTCGTATTTATTGCGGATCTTTAGACATTCATTTCTGATCTTCCGGAGTTGGAGAAGATCTATCCCGGTATCTCGCGATGTTCCCTGTACTGAAGCTACAATGCTCTCAGTGGGTGGCTGACTTGTCCCAAGCGCAAACGGTGACATGGCGGTATCGAGAATATCCACTCCTGCATCGATGGCAGCATCATATGACATTGGTGCTATGCCACTGGTGCAGTGACTATGCAGATCAACCAGGACATCCATCTCGTCTTTTATACCGGTGATGAGTTCTTTTGCAATACCCGGCATGATAAGGCCAGCCATGTCCTTAATGCAGATTGAGTCACAATCACGGGCATATAGTTCCCGCGCGAGATCTACAAAACCCTTGACCGAGTGGACCGGACTTGTTGTGTACGATATCGTTCCCTGAAGGTGAGCGCCGGTCTCTTTAACCCTGGTCATCGGACGCTCCATGTTTCTGATATCATTCAGGGCATCAAACACCCGGAATATGTCAACCCCATTTTTGTGCGAGAGGTCAACAAACCGATCAACCACATCATCAGAATAGTGGCGGTACCCGACCAGATTCTGGCCCCGCAGGAGCATCTGAATGGGAGTGTGATTCAGTTCTGCCTTGAGTTTCCGAAGTCGTTCCCATGGATCCTCATTGAGAAACCTGATACAACTGTCAAAGGTAGCCCCACCCCATGCCTCAACCGAGAAGAAACCGGCCTTATCTATAGAGCGGGTCAGCGGGATCATGTCCTCAGTTCGCATTCTAGTTGCGATAAGTGACTGGTGCGCATCCCGAAGTGTTGTATCTGTTATGCAAAGCCGTTTTATTCGGTCAGAACTCATTTGGACACCTATATTACCGCCAGGGTGCGGTTCAAACAATAAAGGTTGAACCGGATATAATAAAAAAGTCTCCTGCAATCAGGGAAAAAAGCAAAACGGCGCAGCAAAATGCCCCGGCTATCCGGTCTTTCAATGGTGAAACAAAGACAGGACAATGAGTCCCCCCGCTGGTGTACCCACGTAGGGTAAGAACGACTGCTCGTTCCTGTGCTAGTTGTAGTTGTCGTATGACGACTCCGGAAAAAACCGCCGGGATCATGGTTGGGGATAGCCTCTTTCCTTTCTGGCGGATTGCAATAGATACCCGGTTCGTCTCTCTTGCAAGTACTTCAAGTGAAGACATACTCAGTTCTCCTATAAGTCCCAGGTCAAATCCGGTTTTATTACCAAACAACCAGACCCCAACATCCAGAAGTTCTCCCGGATACCGGCCGGCATACATCCATGATGCAATGATGAGGATTGCCGTAATCCTGATTATATATGAAAAACCGTCCTCTCCTGACCAGTTTGCAGCAAGTCCCATTACTACCGGGACAAGGAGAATGAGGATAAGAGAGCGAATGGTTCTGATCGATGTCTGTGCTTTTCCAAAAATCATCCACCAGATCAGAGAAAGAATCGCTCCGGCCAGAGAGACCCACGCCGCTGCTGAAAGGATAACAGTTGCCAGCAGCCTTATTCTTGGATCCTGCATACCGCCTCCTCAAGATCCTGCCTTGAAAGACCAGTGGGACATATCCCATGGTTGAGTAAGTACCTGATAAGTGGAGGTGCTCTCTTCCACCTGGTTAATCCTTCAGGCATTGATCCTATCTTGGTTAGTTTACCATTGTCCAGCTCCCAGAGTATGTCAATCGATGGGAGATGAGTTATGTCATGACTGATGAGAATGACTACCTGGCTGGAATGATCCTCAATAAGCTGGCTCACCCATTCTCTGGCCTCTCCATCTAACCCTGCATAGGGTTCGTCAAGAATGATAAGATCATATCCGCCGGTGAGAATTGCGGCAAGTTCAAGTCTTCTAAGTTCACCTCGCGAAAGTGCAAAAATATCGGCATTCTCTTTACCGATTAGTCCGGCTCGTGCGATGATCAATCGGGTGTCATGGCACCAACTTGCTGCTTCTTCCTGTACGGTTATAGTACTGACATGGTAACTTGTGTCCTGCAGGAGCATGACTCTCCGTGTCCCTTCCCATCTGATGACTCCCTGGTCTGGTTTCTCAATTCCGGCAAGTATCTCACCAAGTGTTGTCTTTCCTGATCCGACCCGGCCGGTGAGAAGATGTATACCTGGTTGAAATGTGCCATCAGCCTGCAGGGTAAATGAACCATTTTTGCGGACGATTCCTTCAAGGCTAATCCCAGGAGAACTCACAAGGTATCCCTGCCAGATGTTTCAGCAATCACCGTTTTCCAAAATCCTGGATCATTCAGGTGACAATGTCCTCCCTGGTTACCCGTGTTTTGTGAGGATGTATGATCCTGCATCTCGCCATTTTCCAAGGTAATTATCTTGTCTGCATGAGCCAGGTGCTCGGGTCTGTGGGATGAAAAGAGAACATACCTGATCCCTGACTTTTGTATGATATTGTCCAGATGACTACAGAACTCATCATCAAGATGTGAGTCTGTCTCATCAAGAATGAGGAGATCAGGTTGTGCAATCATTGCTGCTCCACATGCAATAAGAACCAGTTCACCACCAGATAGTCCATGAACTGCCCGATCAAGGAGATGAGATATTCCAAGGTTTCTTGCACATACACAGACGATCTTTTCTATATCTGTGCAGTTTTTTTTAGAAAATCTTAGATGACTTGCCAATTCATCAAAAACCCGTGTGAAAAGAATGTTTCTATCCGGATATTCCCCCACCCACCCGATAACACAATCTGCAGGGTTTTTTCCGTCAATGTGGATTGTTCCAGTCCCTGGGGGAAAAATTCCTGCGAGAAGTTTTAAAAATGTGGTTTTTCCCGAACCATTCGGACCGGTTATTCCACAAACACCTGGTTTTATGGCACAGGAAGAGATGTTAAGGATTCCAGATCTTACTGCATGAATCTTGATCATCGGGTTGTAAGCCTGGTTGTATATGGCTGGATTCTTTTGGTTATGAGAAATGCTGCGGTAGACTTGATGATGTCTCCTGGAATAAATGGGAGCATCCCTGCGGCAATGGCCGGCATAATACCCATTGGAACGGACAGTATCAGCCATGATAAGCCAAACAGGTAAATAATGAGAATGCCGCTGGCAAGCCCTGCAACATGGATTTTTTCTGATACCTGTTCATAACATAATCCAACCATAATCGCAGCCGGAATAAATCCAATGAGGTATCCTCCGGTTGGACCGATCAGAACTCCGAGCCCCGCTGCACCGTTGTGAAATATCGGAAGCCCGATAGCTCCAAGAAACAGGTATAATGCCATCGGAATTCCGGCATATCGTTTCATGATTGTTCCGGTCAGAAGAACACCCAGTGTCTGCAGGGTGATTGGTACCGGGATGAATGGGATTGATATCCAGGAAAAAACTGTGGTCATCGCGATGAAAAGGGTGGTGTGGGTGATGATGAGAGATCGGTGATAGTCGCCAGTCATTGTTATATGTGAATACAGTCGCCGGCAATGACTCGTTCTATCTTGCCGTTATCTTTCTTTACAACGAGTGCTCCATTTGGATCGATATCAATTGCTTCCCCTTCAAAGTGGGATCGAAGTGTTACGATCCGAACCCTTCGTCCAATGGTTGAGGAAAAATTCTTCCATTCCCTGATGACCGCATCATATTCTCCTTGTGAGATCATCTCGTATCTGTTCTCGAACTCTTTTAGTATTGCGGCAAGAAGAACAGCGCGGTCCACATCCTGGTTTACTTCCTGGCTGATCGAGGTAATGGTGCTACGGATGGTCTGATTTAGGGACTCAAGATTCACGTTTGCATCAATGCCGATACCTACCAGGCAGTATTCTACCTTTTGACCTTCTGCGCCAAGTTCAAGAAGAATCCCTGCTACTTTCTTGTCACCGATGATGATATCATTCGGCCATTTGATAAGGGCACCAATATCATACATCTTGCGTAAAACCCGTGCAACTGATACCGATGCAGCAAGGGTCAGCATAAAGAGGTGATCAATTGGGATCTGTGGCTGGAGGATGATGGTGACCCAGATACCACCAGTCGGTGAAACCCAGGCCCTCCCCATCCTTCCGATACCGCCGGTCTGTTCCTCAGCGATGATGACCATTCCGTTCATCTCATCGATTCCCCCCTGCTCTGCAAGATCCTTGCCGTACCAGATGGTTGACGGGATGCTTTCAAAAAACCGCATCCTCCTGCCGATGAGTTTTGTTTTCAGGTGTTTGTAGATAATATGGGGACGATAATCCTGGTTTTTATCATGGAGGACATATCCCTCTTCTTCTGAAGCGGTGATGTCATACCCGAGCTGGCGGAGCTCATTGATGTGTTTCCATACTGCTGATTTTGAGAGAGAGAGTGCCTGTGCTATCTCACTGGTTTCAACCGGCTCATCTGACTTTTCAAGAATTTCAAGGACTTTGAACGCCTGCGTATACATGATATCACCGCTTTGCCCTGATCTGCTCTGTCGGAAGGGGACAGGGATCTTTGCCACATACCTGTTTAATTATAGTTGACTGGTGTTCCATCAGAGTTGCCAGGTCGAAAATTCCGGTAATGTCCACAAGACCGACTGCTGCGAAGGTATTTCCCTCCTCATCTTTTAAAGGAGCGACTATTACCGGAACCCCTTTGTACTGTCCGGTCGTTGGTGTGACTTTCTGAAGTTTTCCGGACGTTAATACTTCTTCAAGAATGGGACCTGAATAATCGGCGTCAACCACTACACCTTCTTCAATCCGAATCCCCGGTTTACCTACAGACCGCGCTGTCACTGGTAATTTTCCTACCATTTCATGAATAGCCATACAGATAGGTATCCAATCCGTTGCTTCAGCCTGATCAGATAAGATATAACGGTTCATCATCTTCCCTCAATTATTCCCTTGTGTCTGATTACAATAACCCTTCGCCTCCACCGGCGCAGAACTCGCGGACAAACCGGTGTGAAGGGTATTCATGCAGACTGGCAATGATGATTCGCCCCGAACCATAGGTTATCTGCACCATCACCGGACCTGATGGTGCCTCCAAAATTACCTGCCCGTCTGATATGCCTGTGATGTTATCCAGTATTCCATCAATGGACACTTCGTCAGCCCCATCTTCAAGAATAGATGCTGAGGTGTGTCCTTCATTGATTGCAAGCTGCATCTTTGCGAATCCATATCGGTATGTTATTGGAACTGGGAGCCAGTCATACGCATGAGACATGTCAGTGCCTGCTCCAAACGCAAGCACGGTGCCTCCTTCACTTACGAATCTTTTGATCCTGGGACTGATTGCCCGGAGTGCTGCAAGGATACTGGTATGACCAGGAGCAGCAAATCCGGCAGGAATGACGACTCCATGAAATCTTCTTTTGAAAAATGGAGCTGCCAAAAGATGTGGAGTAACCAGTTCACAGGTATGGCCACACTCTTCAAATAATCTGGTAAAAAGGACCGGCCCTTCCCAGATGACTGCAACCTGATGTGCCATTTATCCTTTTATGACTCCAAGTGGTTCCAGTCGTGCTACAAGCCTTGACAATCCCAGGTTGTGGACAACAGAGACCACTTCAGATGATGGTTTGTAAGCATCTGGTGCTTCTTCTGCAATGGCCCCGTCATGGGGAGCTTTTACCATGATGCCCGCTTTTCCGAGCGTTTCCCGGATATTTTTTCCTTGGATCTTCTTTTTTGCCTGGGATCGGGAGAGAACCCTGCCTGCTCCATGACAGGTTGATCCAAAGGTCCGGTTCATGGCAACATCTGTCCCCTTCAAAAGGAATGAGGAGGATCCCATGCTTCCAGGAATGATAACCGGCTGACCGACGTGAGAGTAATCAGATGGCACATCGGGACAGCCAGGACCAAATGCTCGCGTTGCACCTTTCCGGTGAACACAAACTCTGGCCTTCTTTCCATCTATCTCATGTTCTTCCAGTTTTGCGACATTATGGGCAACATCATAGACCAGCCTGATGTCATCATATGCAATTCCGCACATGCTTGTAAGCACATTTCTTATCTGGTGGGTGATGATCTGACGGTTTGCCCATGCATAATTTGCTGCAGCGGCCATTCCACCAAAGTAGGCTTTTCCTTCCGGGGATGTCAGGGGAGCACAGGCAAGTTGCTTGTCCGGGAGGTTGATATGGTACTTTGTTACGGCATGTTCGAGGATCTGGAGATGGTCAGTACAGACCTGGTGACCAAGTCCGCGAGATCCACAGTGAACCATCATACAAACCTGTCCTTTTTCTATCCCATATGCCTGGGCAGCCTGTTCATCATAGATCTCTTCTACAACCTGAATTTCAAGAAAATGATTTCCTGCACCCAGCGTTCCACTCTGAGGGACTCCCCGTGAGCGTGCTTTTTTTGAGACATGAGCGGGATCTGCTTCTTTCATCCTTCCCTGCTCTTCGCAGTGGAGAAGGTCATCCTGGTTGCCATATCCTTCTGCAACAGCAAAACCTGCCCCATCGGTCATCATTGTCTCGAGTTGCTTTTCAGAAAGGCGAAGCGTGGATCGTGCACCAACTCCGACTGGAACCGCATCATACAGGTTATCCAGTATCTCTTTCTTCTTAATCAGGTCAGAGGGCTGCAGAGGTGTCGTAAGAAGTCTGACTCCACAGTTGATATCAAACCCTACTCCGCCCGGAGAGATCACACCGGTTCCATAATCAAATGCTGCAACTCCTCCGATAGGAAAACCGTATCCCCAATGAATGTCAGGCATGGCCAGCGAATTATGAATAATTCCCGGCATGGTTGCAACATTCGCCAGTTGTTGCAGCGCTCCCTCTTCAAGGGTTTTCGAGAGCATGTCAGAGAGAAAGAACCGGCCCGGAACATTCATTCCTGGAATAAATCCAACCGGAACTTCCCATTCATATTCACCGATTCGCTGTACTCCGTCAATCATACCTGTCACTCACACATCAAACAATACATCGCAGAAATATTCATTCTGATCCTGCTTTATGGAAAGACCATACCAGGATATTCCTTTCACTTCAGTTCCTCCGCCGTGAATCTTTGGATCAAACAGTTCGCCTTTGAGGACTGCCCTGATCTCACCCTCACTGATAGTAATATCAAAATTTGAGATGACAAGGTTTTGGACTTCAGATTCATAGAGCAGTTCTGAAAGGAATCCATGCAGCAGGTGCTCTATTGTATCGCCTGATACTGAGATGATGACATCCTGCACAGGTTTTGCCTCACCTCGGTACATTGTTTTCATCAGGGCGCGGCCAGCGTCTGTAAACAGGCGACAAAGGTCAGGTGCCCTGATGTGCATCAGGATATCTGCAGTATGTTCTCTCTCTTCAAAACTCATCAGAGTCCGTTGTATTCATCCGGAAAGGCTTCGTCCCGCATCCCGACATGATAGGGAACCAGTCCCATGTGTATATGGTCGATATACCTGGCCTGGTACATTGAGATATATATTGTGCGTTCTCCTGCCTTGAGTGCCAGGTCACTTGGCTTTGGAGGTTTATATGAGACCGGGAGGAGAATCGGGCCGCCACAGGATGTTGAGATTCGAAAATCGGTATTTCGTTCTTTCATATACTCGATAACCTCATCGTCAATGAATATCGAGTGGGAACCAGCCTCATCGTACAGGCCGGCTTTTAGTTCAGACATCCAAGACACATGTGACCCGAGTAGCAAAAATGATTGTGATAATCCTGTTTATACTGCCAGGATTTTTCGGACCGACGGGGCATCCTTTTCTTTGAGCCTGTACATTCTGCAGCGTTTCTTTTCATCCCGGATTCCTTGTAATACTCCGATTCTTGATGAAACAAGGCCAATCATTCCTCCCACACCATGATATGATATCTGATATTTCGGCGCAAGATGCTCGTAAATTTCCTCAATGGTGAGATCCTGCCGGTGAAGAAATAATGAAAGAGCAGCACGCCTGACCCCGTTTGGATCCCCGGAAAGCCAGGCTTTCAGTCTCTGTTCTACCAGGTGCTGGCGTGTCTGAATTGTCATATCCTCCGGTTTTATATCCGCTGATCATAAGGTTTCCTCTATCCTGCCCTGAAATGATGAGAATGGGTGGCCATGTTGAATGGTTTAATGAACATAGGGCTCTAACCCTTCTGCGCATGAATTTTTTCACTTATGATATCAGCTCCATCTCTCCGGTGAAGCTCTGTATCATACCGATGGTGATACTGGTGTTATCACTGGTATCGGTCGGGATGATGTGGATGCAGACCGGCCTCCCGGTTAGTCCGGGCATAGAATTTCAGGGCGGTATCAGTGTTACTATCGTAACAGATGAGACTCCTGAAGAACTGAAGGAATTTTTCTCAGGATATCCCCTAATCAGTGTAAATGAAGGTATCAACAACGGTAAGTATCTGAAGTTTGGACCGATGGATGATGCAACCGCAATTGAGTTTACCAAGAAAGTTGAAGAGAAATATTCCGGTGCAAAAATAGATCAGATAGGCTCCTCTTTTGGAAAAACCCTCCAGGAACAGGCCATCATTGCCCTTCTCATATCCTTCATTGGTATGGCAATTGTTGTCTTTGCTGTATTCAGAACTTTTGTCCCTGCAGCGGCAGTCGTTGTTTCTGCATTTGCTGACATGGTCATGACAGGTGCAGCAATGAATGTGCTGGGTATCCAGTTGTCACTTGGAACAACAGCAGCTCTTCTGATGCTGATTGGTTATTCTGTTGACAGTGATATCCTTCTTACCTCCCGTGTTCTGAAAAGAAAGGGGAAGTTTGATGAGAAGATGCAGGGAGCCTTTAAGACTGGTATTATTATGACTACCACCACCTTTGGTGCCATTCTTGCCATGTGGGCTGTCTCTGCGATTGGTGGTATTCAGATCATCTGGGAAATCGCATCTGTCCTTCTGATTGGACTCTTCTTTGATGTCATGAACACCTGGCTTACCAATGCAGGAATTATCAAGTGGTATATGACCGAAGGAAAAGGCAGGTTATCATCTGGTCAGCGGGGTGCATAAATGGATAAAGAAACCCTGATGGACATGATAAAGGATTACCGGGTTGCACTATACCTGGTTCTGCTCATTGCCTCGATTATTGTCATTTTTCCTCATCCGGGCCCGTCAGGTCTTGATACAAACCTGCAGTTCGGCCTTGATCTGGATGGAGGATCCTGGATCCAGCTCGAGTTTCAATCAGCTATTGTCACATTTAAATCAGACAAGACATTAGATCAGTTAGTCCCAGAACTCAAGACAAAACTGGATGCTGAAGTAAATCTCATCGATCAGAATACCCTGGAAATTCGTTCAGGCATCTCTGAAGAAGAGCTTCGTGCGGTTTTTGCTGAGCTTGATACTGAACTGGTTTCATTCAATCCGGGAGTAACCAAGGAGACTGCAGATGATGTAAAGCGGATCCTTGAGAACAAGATTAACAGTCTTGGTACCCGGGATGCTAAAGTATACGTCATTACTGCTCTCAATGGTATCAGCCGATATATCCGGATTGAGATGGCAGGTGTCTCCATGGGTGAGGCCCAGGAGATCGTGGGAAAACAGGGTAAGTTCGAGATTCGGATTCACACCACCGGCAATGAGACTGAACATATCCTCTTTGGAGATGCAATTCAGTCGGTCGCAAATCCATCCCAGACACCACCCAACAGCAATAACTGGGGTGTATCTTTCGTCATTACCGAAAGTGCTGCCGAAGATCTTCGCCAGGCTGCAATTCGTGTTGGGGCAACCAAGAAACCCGAAGGCCACAACCTGGACATGATCCTTGATGGTAAGGTTGTATATTCAGCACCGCTCTCACCTGACCTTGCAGCAGAACTACAGTCACGGAGTACCTCCAACCTCCTCGCATCAACCGGTGTTGGTGAAGAAGGACGGGAGCAGGCAAAACTCCTTGAGATCCACCTGAGAAATGGTGCGCTGCCTGTTGGCGTTTCGATTGCCGGTTCCGGTTCAGTTTCTCCTGAACTCGGTGATCAGTTCAAGTTCTGGAGTGTCCTTGCCGGATTGTTTGCATTATTAGCAGTTGCAGTCAGTGTATACATCCGGTACCGTGAACCTGGTATCGTGTTCCCGATGGTTCTTATCAATGGATCTGAAATCATCATTCTGCTCGCATTTACAACCTTCTTCATGCAACTGGATCTTGCAACCATCGCTGGTCTGATTGCTGTGCTTGGAACAGGTATTGATCAGTTGGTTATCATCACCGATGAGATCCTGCACGAAGGAAAAGTCCCGTCACCAAACCTGTACTTAAAACGGTTAAAACGGGCACTTGGTATCATTGTTGCATCAGCAGGAACTGTCCTTATCGCCATGCTTCCACTGGCTGTTATGGATCTTTCAACCCTGCGAGGTTTTGCAATCATCACCATTCTCGGTGTTTTAGTGGGTGTTCTGGTAACTCGTCCGGCATATGGACGGATTATCATGTCTATCCTCTCCAAATAACCGATACCATACTTTTATCTGTTTTTTAAACGCAATTCTGCTAAGGTGCATCATGTCAAAACCGATTCTTATGGACTTCTATGCCGAATGGTGCGGACCATGCAAAAGAATGGGCCCGATTCTTGAAGATCTGAAAAACCGTATGGGCGATCTTGTTGAGATCCGTAAAATCAACGTTGATGAAAATATGACTGAAGCTCAGAATTATCACATATCAGTTGTTCCAACCATCATCATCGAGAAGGATGGTATTGTAGTCCAGAAATTCCAGGGTGTTACGGAGGCAGATACCTTGGAATCGGTTCTTCGTCCCCTGGTGGCATAACGTGCGGGTAGGAATCGTAGGAGGAACCGGAGAGATTGGGGAAGGGATGGCAATGCGCCTTTCCCGAATCATGGATGTCTGCGTTGGATCCCGTGAAGTTCAGAAAGCCCATGAGACCTGTGATACATGTCTTATCTCTGCAAAAGAACGTGGAATCAATTGTTCTGTAGAACCAGGATCCAACCAGCAAGTCGTGGATGAGTCAGATCTAATTATCCTGGCAATCCCGTTCAAACATGTTGAGTCAACCATCCGGGGCATCACTGGCTGGGAGGACAAGATTGTTGTAAGTCCGGTAAATCCGATGGAACGGCGTGATTGTTTTGTGTATACTCCTCCGACAGAAGGTTCTGCAGCTCTGTTTATTCAGAAAATTCTGCCTTCGAATACCCGGATATGTACTGCGTTTAATAATATTGCCGGAAACCGGTGGCGGGATGTAGATAGCGTTCTCTCGTATTCAGTCCCGGTCTGCGGTGATGATCCTGATGCGAAGCGAATCGTTATGGATCTGGTTGATTCTATTTCAGAACTCAAATCATTTGACGCAGGACCCCTATCCTCATCACATATTGTTGAAAGTATAACGCCCCTCCTTCTGAATGTTGCACGATTTAACAAAATGAAGGATGTCGGAATCCGGTTTGTGTAGTAGATACATGGTTGTTGATGAATTTTCACGAATAGGAAAACGACTCTTCTCCGAACATCTGGTTGGTGGTAACTTTGGCAACATGAGTGTTCGTGATGAAGAAGAGAGTTTTCTGATCACGAGGTCAGGTTCATACCTTGATGATCCTGGTGAACTTGTCCAGGTGTCGCTCTTTGGTGATGTCCCATCCCATGCTTCAAGTGAATGGCGTGTTCACCGGGCAGTATACCAGCAGACCCGACACCGGGCAATTGTCCATGCTCATCCTCCATATGCCGTTGCAGCATCTTTGGTTCTTGAAGAGATCACTCCTCTTGATAGTGAAGGGAAGATGTTCTGTCCGACAATTCCAATTGCCGTAGGAGAACCCGGCAGCCGGGAACTGGCAGATGATGTTGCAGACTGTCTTGCGTTGACCGGGCTTTGTATCGCCAGAGGACATGGTACCTTTGCCACAGGAAAAACCCTGGAGGAAGCATATCTGTACACATCCCTGGCTGAACATGCATGCCGGGTTTTGTCTCTGGTATCTTCATTTCAGTGATAATGATGACACTTGAAGAAAAGATTGCGTCTCTTCCGCCCCAACTCCGGGATCAGGTGGAAGATTATGTTGATTTTTTAAATAGCCGTCTGAGTGAGCAGGAGAATGACACAGGATTCTCTATAGAAGAAGAGGGGGAGCATGTACCAATAGATGCACCTTCCTTTTCATCCCCGGCTCCTGAATCTTCATTCAGACAAAAAAGCGTAAAGGGCCGGACAGACTCATCTGGAATTATCCTGGCAGAAGAACGTCCTCCTGAAACAGATCCTGACTATATTGATTTTGCTGATATCAACAGCCGGTTTGGTCATACTCCAAAGACAGAGGAAGAACACAGAGGGCATGGCCGTCTGCGTCGCCTTCTTGACTGGATGTAAATTTATACGACACGTGACGTTGTTGAAAGCTCAATACCCTTCCCGGATATAATAAACGGCAGCAGTCTTCCTGGAGGCATGAGTCCGGTCATTTTTTTCACGTTCAGGGTTCTTATGATCTCGTTTCCGTGTTTTTCTTCATGCAGGTGGATAACAACATCACACAGCCTGATCAGTTGTATTTCATTATAGGGTGCATGTAGTCCCTCATATAAAGTAAAAAAAGCATTATCGCGTGATGCCTGCACTGATGCTCTGCATGAGACAACTCCTGCAAGTACTGGATCAATGCCTTCCCGCATGATAAGAGTAGATAAGGAGTCGATTATTAACCCACCATTACCTGCATTTTCAAATATTTCACTCGTTGTCAGATTTCGTGCATGAATCATCCCTTCGAGCAGGTAGCCGTCAAGCATGAAAAATTTCCTATGTTCGGGTAATATCTCCCAGAACTGGCGGGCAAACTGATCAATACCTGAAGTAGCCGAGCCGATAAGAAGGATGGTACTCCCTGGTAGAAATCCTCCGTCAAGAGCTAGATCAAATCCATTTATGCCGGTTCGGTTCCTTCCCACATATGTGCGGATCATCGATCCGGCTTTATCCTCTGATTCTTCAGACATGGTACTATGGGTCAGTTCCTCCCGATTTCCTGCAGATGGGAACTGACCGGTTTCGACATTATCTATATATTGCGTCTTATGTAATTATGGTAGTAGAATAAAGGGGGGTATCTTCTTGGTCAGAGTCCGTTCGGTGTGGGGTGGCACTAGGGGGACTTCAGGCCAAGGATGAATATATGAAAGTAAAGGTGGGGAGTTTTAAAAAACAGGTTCGTGCATCGAATGATAAGGGAAAACCTGCCGGAGAGCCATCTTTACAAGATACTCCACCTAAGGAAAAAGTTTCCCGACTGTCTGCCCTGTCTGGCAAAAAGAAAGAAAAAACTGGAAAAACCAATAAACCAGCAAGTTTACGCCGGCTTGGGAAGAAGGATGAAAAAGATCAGTCCGTTTCTGGTACAGGATCTGGGGAATCGAAAAAGAAGGGTTCACTATTTGGAACAATTGGAAAAATAGCACCTCTGACAAAAAAACGTGATCAATATGATCCCAAGGTCCATGGGATGATGGTTGACCTCACGTATGTGCCTCCTCCCGGGACTGAAGAGATAGAGGTCTATCCGGTTAATCCTCCTTTTGCATATATCCGGATTACGTACAACTATACCACGCATGAGTACCTGTACGAAGTTGTTGAACCGGTATATTCAGAAGCAGAAAAGAAGCTTCTCGATGAGCTTAAAAAAGGAATATTTGAACGGGTGAATGTAAACACCCGACAGATTTCACGTGAGACTGCGGGGGAGACTCTTGAGTCCATGATGAATGAGGTGCTGGCAGATTATGCAATCAACCTGGACCCTCTGACCTATGAGAAGATCCATTATCACCTGAAAAAAGACTTTCTTGGGGATGGACTTGTTGATCCGGTGATGCATGATCGGTTTATTGAAGATATCTCCTGTGACGGTATCGGCAGACCTCTTTTTGTATATCATTCGAGATACGAATCAATAGAGTCTAATCTCTTCTATTCTGATAATCCAGAACTTGATTCGTTTGTCACTAAGCTTGCTCAGCGTGCCGGAAAACACATCTCAGTTGCAGATCCGATGCTGGATGCAACAATGCAGGATGGATCCCGTATTCAGATGACACTCGGGACCGAAGTAACAGCACATGGGTCTACTTTTACCATCCGGAAATTCAAAGATGAACCGATCACCCCGACTGACCTGATCGAATGGGGTACCTTTTCTCCTCTCTCGATAGCATTCCTCTGGCTTGCTGTTGAAAACGGGAAGTCATGCATCTTCGCCGGTGGGACAGCGTCAGGAAAGACAACCTCACTGAATGCTATCTCCCTATTTATTCCACCCTTGGCAAAGATAGTCACACTTGAGGATACCAGGGAACTGAAGCTTCCCCATGCCAATTGGATTCCAAGTGTCACCCGCGAGTCCTTTGATGTGAGTGGTAAAGGGGAGATCGATATGTATGAACTCTTAAAAGCTGCTCTTCGTCAGCGTCCTGAGTATCTGATCGTCGGTGAAGTCCGTGGTCGTGAAGCACTCACTCTCTTTCAGGCGATGTCAACCGGGCATGTGACATATTCCACAATGCACGCAGATTCAGTATCCTCAGCAGTCCATCGTCTGGAAAATCCTCCCATCTCAGTTCCAAGAAACATGCTTTCTGCCTTAAACCTGGTTTGTGTGCAGGTCCAGGCACGGGTCGGCGGTCAGCGCATCCGGCGTAACAAACAGATTATCGAGGTCCTGGATATTGATCCCAGAACCAATGAACTGATCACAAATGAAGTATTCAGATGGAGGCAGGCAACCGATGAGATCTCATACTCTGGCAAGTCGTTTATTCTGGAAGAGATCATGGAGTCACATGGGTGGGATGAGGAAAGAATTCGTCGTGATCTTCTCCAGCGGCAGGAAGTACTTGAGTGGATGCGTGAACAGAAAATCCGCGACTTTCGTGATGTGAGCAAAATTGTTGTCTCGTACTTCAGGGATTCCGAGACCTTAATGGAACAGATCCGGTCTGGTGGCAATGAATTCTTATGAGCGGTTCTGCTTCTCCCTGCTTGGAAGCCGGATGTCAGGCAAACGGGAGAAATACTATGAACTCATTGAGAATCTCAAGTCTGCCAGAATGGGTATTACCTTTGAAGCATACCTTTCTACTGCTGTATTCACCTCTGTTCTTGTCGGAATTATTGGCTCAATCCTGATTGCCCTTCTTGTGTACCTCCTGAACGTCCCGGCACTGATATCTTTTCGGGGTAATGTTCCCACGGATATTGCAGCGACTATCAACCAGTTCCAGGGATACTACCTCATGGTGGGGACACTTATTGCTGGTATCGTCTCTTTTGTGGTGCTGTATGGGACGACATTTCTCATCTATCTGGTTTATCCTTCTGTAGTTGCTGGGGGAAGAAGACGCAATATCGAGACAACCCTTCCATATGCTATCAACTATCTTGCTGCAATGTCTACCGCAGGCATCCCTCCGGCAGAGGTTTTCCGGCAACTGGGGAACTCGACGATTTATGGTGAGTCTTCGGTTGAAGCTCGATACATCATCCTTGAGGTGGATGTGTTTGGGCATGATCTTATCGAAGCATTGAAAAATGTTTCCATGAGTACACCAAGCCCGCGTATGCGTGACTTTCTCCAGGGGTGTATCGGAAGTGTTGCAGCGGGAAGCAACATCTCTGATTTTTTCAGGACAAAAGCAGAGCAGTATACCGGCGAAAACAGGCAGACACAAAAACAATTTCTTGATACCCTCGCACTGATAGCCGAGAGTTATGTAACCGCTCTTGTTGCCGGAACTCTGTTCATGATTCTCATTCAGTCTATCATGGCTATTCTGTCTGGAGAATCAACACCCTTGTTTCTGTATATTATCATCTATCTGATCATTCCGTTTGGAAGTGTGATGTTTGTGGTTCTGATAGATTCGATGACGCCGGAGTGGTGAAAATGGGACTGTTTGGGGACCGGAAAAAAGAAAAAATCTCGGTTGATCCGAAGAGTGAAGAGATTTATTCAAAAATTGAAACGTACTACCACTACTCCGAAGGCACACTCCGGTTTATCAAACATCCGTTCCGGACCCTGTTTGAAAAACCGATCAATATTCTCTATGTGTCTGTCCCGGCAGGCCTTCTCTTTTTTATTGTCGGACTCACGATGGCCCTTCAGAACGGAGGTCCAGGAGCCCTTCTGACAAATTCGTTCATAGATGATGTAGCAGTATTTACAACGGTTATCATTGTCGGACCACTTGCGGTAACTGATCTTCTTGAAGGAAGACGAATCACGAGTATCGAGATTGCGCTTCCCAACTTTTTTCGGGATCTGGCTGGTATGCACGAAAGTGGTATGACCTTGCCTGGTGCTATTCACCTGGTATCTCAGGCTGAGTATGGTGCTCTCACCCGGCATATCCGCCAGCTTGATCAGCGCATATCATGGAACTTTGCATTCATTGATGCCATACGCCAGCTTGGAAAAGAGATCCCGATCCCTCTTGTGGAACGGAGTGTGGATCTTGTAGCGCGTGCGAGTGATGCCGGTGGTGATATCGTTGAGGTTCTGCGTGCAGCCGGGAAGGACTCAGCAGAATATGTGATCATGAAGACTGACCGGAAGAACAACATGTTCATCTATGTCATCATCATCCTTGCATCATTTGCAGTGTTCCTCTTTGTAGTCATGATCCTGGTTTCATCGTTCCTGAAGACCATGGCCGATCTTGGAGCAGAAACGGGGGCATCTGGTCAGGCAGGATTTAACCTGGGAGGGTTTGACCTGGCTCTCTATATACGCGTCTTCTCTCATGCCGGTATGTTCCAGGGATTTTTCTCAGGGCTTGTTGCCGGTGTCATGGGTGAAGGACGTGTTACAGCAGGCCTGAAATATTCAGTTCTGATGCTCCTTATCGCCTGGGTTACATTCAGGTTTATGGTATAACTGAGATGTTCTCTGTGGGGATCTCAACCTTGCGATAACCCCCTTCCGGAACCACGATCTCAAACCTGGCACCAATTCCGAAAGTTCCCTGCTCAGTGATGGTAATACCAGTCAGTCCGAGAACCTCCCGTGCGAAAAAAAGTCCCCATCCGGTACCAGATCCAACACCCCGTTCAAAAATCCGCTCTTTCATAGAATCTGCAATGCCTTCCCCATCATCTTCATAGAGAATCACCAGGTTAGAGTCTCTCATTTTGGTGTGAATAGAGATGTAAAAGACATTTTTTCCATGCTTGAGGCTGTTGTCGATGAGGTTATAGAACACTTTTTGCAGTAACTGATCAGCGTATACCTCTACCTGCTCGCCCTGATAACTGAATGTCAATCCCTTTTTCTTTGTCATGGCATAGGCAAGATTCCAGCATGTACCAAGGTTCTGCCAGATTGGAGCCTGCATCCCGGCTTTCTGGTACTCTTTGGAAAATTCAATATGTTTATTGACTCGGTCAGCTGCCTCTTCTGCCGCCTCCACAAGGTTCAGGATGATCTCATCTGTGGTCTTCCGATGGACGAGGCCAAGCATTCCACGAATGGTGGTCAGCTGGTTTACGATATCATGCCTGGTCATGCTCCCAAGCAGACTGAGTTTTTTGTTAGAGAGGAGTAGTGCCTTCTCGTTGTCCTTGAAGGTTGTTATATCATTGATTACACAGAGATGCCCTTCCTCCCCACCTTCAAGGGGATAAGGTGCTGCAACGACACTGACATACAGATCAGCCCCGTCCTTCTTCCTGGTGTGAAATTCCCGGTGAACTGGTTGATCAGCAAAGAGATCCTCTGGTCGTACCGTCTGTTCAACCTCCAAAAGGTTCAATATACTTTTCCCTACCAACTCACCAGGTGTCATTCCAAAAAATGATGCCAACTTTGGATTCGCAAACCAGATATGGTTGTCAGGCCCCATCAGACAGATTCCTTCTTCTGCCAGGGCAATAAGTCTTGAAAGGCGTTGCTCTGTCGCATGTCGCTGCTCTACAGCCTGCTCAATCTGATCAAGCATGAGATTTATGGATCTGCTGAGATCCCCGATTTCATCATCCCGTCCTGTTTTAATCCGCCCTGATAGCAATCCACTTTTTCCAACTTTTTCAAGTTCTGTGTTTAATTCTCCAAGAGGTGCGATGACGATAAGGTTGATGAGTGTTATGGCAACTCCCATGAAACAGATAACCAACAGCAGGAGGGAAAAGAAGAGGTAATCCCGGGTATACAGCCCGCTCATGTAGAGGTCACGAACTCCCTCTACCTTGAGAAGGAGAAATGGGAATCCAAAAATGTCTGGGAGAACCCTGGCTGCCTGAATTGTATCTCTGGTGACTGCTGCATGCAGGACAGGAAGGTTTTGGGAGATTTTCTCCTCTTGTGTCAGAATCCGGGCGGTTACATTCTGCAACAGAAGATCTGATATGTCAGCACACATCTGCAGGTCAAGTGGATTGAGAATTGTAAGCGTCCCCCTGGAAGGCCCTTCCTGGTGTGTGGTTAATATTGGGTTTTGTGCAATAAGCCAGGCCATGTTATTCCACCCGATAAGACCTGCACGCTTTGTTTCTGTTCTGGATTTGTTGATCAATGCTCCAAGGTCCGGAGGTATCCCAGTCAGTTCAGGTGCATTATCAGAAATACCCATCCCGACGATGATGCTTCCATTCAGATCCTGGATAATAAAATATCGGATCTTCAATGCCTCAAAAGTAGATAATGCCAGGTTGGAAGAGATATATGCCGGATCATGTGTCACCAAAAAATCATAGGTTGTATCCCATTCAGCCCAGTCTGTTCCAATCTGTTGGATCCTGTCTATCTCCTGTTCTATTGCATGTTCTGCCCTCAGGATGTCCTGGTCCACGTATTTTTTTTCCAGACTTGAAAAGGAGTCCATTATTGTGTATTCAAACGAGAAGAGGAGGACTACCATGACGGCAAAGAATGTACATGCAATTACGAGTATCATCTTTGGATAGAGCCGCATAGGAGTCCCCCTGATAGCGATATAGACAAAAGTCCGGTGTGGTGTTGTGAGTATTATATCCGGTCAGGATATCACAAGCAACCGATATTTTGCTTATATGACTACACTAGGATAGTCCCACTCATAAAGGGAAAAAAGTTCGGGATACCTATCACTGGCTGGTAAAATCTACTTTCTGGAGTAGTTCCGGTGTGTCAACCGTAAAGGTGAAGGATCGGAGGATTCCAGACTCATTATGAATAACACCGGTATACTGGCCGTAGAGAAGCTGGAATGTGGTCTGTCCTTGTGAGGATGTGACATCATTACCAACTATCTTTCCCCCGCTTTTTATGGTTACTCTGAGTCCGGATACGGGTATTCCGTTGTTCATGATGTCAATAATGACATTTCCGATGCCTTTCTTGACTGATCTGATCTCAGGAATAGGATTTGATGCAGGAACACGGAGATGGCTTTTATCATATATCCGGCAACCGGTCACAAACCTGCTTGCGATCTCTGGTTCTGTCGGATAAAATGTGAAGTTCTGGCTGTTTTTCAGGAACAGCACACTTCGATCTCCATAGAGGACTCCGGACCGGTCAATATAAATTCCTCCTTCTGGTTCACCTTTCATAAAAATGAGAAATGCCCGATACCCTTCTGCTCCGGTTGTCGATGCAATACCATAGGCCTTTTGCGCTTTCAGTTCTCGGACCAGTTCAGGGAGATACCAACTTCCAAGAGGTTTTGTATTTTCAATGATGAAGTTCAGCGGAACATTCTCATCAAAATCACCGATATGCTGGGGGACATCTGGTGATGTCTGCTGATATTTTTGTTCAGACTCCTGGAGAACACTCCTCGCAATATCTGCCTGACTGGTATCTTTTCCGGTAACCTTTGCTGAAACTATAGATCCATCTGATCCAAACACTCCTTCAATGCGCCAGAGATGATTGATTTTTTTTCCATCAGGATAGGTTACCGGTCTTTCAAATTCAACATCCGGATTATCTGGTGTAAGGGATTTGACACTATCTGTAATCTGTGCTCGTTCTCTCTCATCGATGTCATGGAAAAACTTCTTACCGATAAGGTCAGTTGCGGGAATACCATACACTGCCCCATATGAGTCATTAGCCCGGATGATTGTGAGGTCTGGGAGAAGATCTACAAAGATTTCAGTCTGCACCGTGAGGACAGAATGGTAGAGTTGTTCCCGTGCTGCCAGTTCCTTTTTTGCATGATGCCCGGCATGTGCCTGGAGGATCCGCTGCTCAAGTTCACTGAACTGTATTACCGGATCGCTACCCTTCCGGATATAGTAATCCGCGCCACTATTCAGGGCAGATATGACGATTTCTTCCTTCCCTTTGCCCGTAAAAAGGATAAACGGAACACCCTCATAATTTGCCCGTACGTATTTGAGGAGCTGGATACCATCCATGTCCTGCATAAGATAGTCTGATACTATGACATCATACTGGCCTGTCCGTAATGAATCTATTGCCTCTTTTCCGGAAGAAACGCAGGTTAATGTGACTTTTCCAGAAGCCCCCAGATACTCCCGGGCGAGCATCAGGTGGGGAACCTCGTCATCAACATACAGGACTGAAACGGGCATAAATGGGTTAGTGTATGATTATTTCCTATTAAAATTAATGGAGTGAACTGGGTAGGGAAGTATCCTGTAAGTATCTTTTATTGACCTTTTTCTCGTGCTTATTATACCTATTGGGGCAAAACGAAAGAATGTACAATGGGTGTTGACGGTACTCAACATGCCAGAAAGAGAGAAGCAGAGTGAAAATAACTTGATGGGATAGATCTTTTTGTGAAATATTGTAAATAGGCCTATTATCCAGGTTTTTACTAACTATTTCTGTTGTCCTGAATGAGAATATTATGGTTATTAATGATGGGTTATACTTTTATTCCCATCTCGTTCAGTGCATTCTCTATGGAATGGAGTTTTCTTTTTATTTCAGAAAATTCTTTCTCAAAATATGATTCAGAGTCTTTTCGTAACCCTTTGATCTCCTCTACCGTATCATGCTGGAGTGAGATCATCTCATCTTGTTTACCTAACATCTGATCCTGCTTTCCTAGCATGAGATCCTGTTTCTCTAACATCTGGTCTTGTTTCTCTAACATCTGATCCTGTTTTTCCAAGCTTAATGTTGTATTTTCAACAACACGATAGAGAAGTGATCCTGCAACATCAATTCTTTCAAATAGCTCCTGGTCTTTATCTCCCCGGATAATTTCAAATTTTGTGTAATCTCCAATTGCATCATGCCAGGTGACATTACATTCACGGACATCTATTGGGTATTCACTAACGTTGATATTCTCGATAAAACTTTTAAGGTCATTTTCTTCACCCTCTGCAATTATTTCGACCTCTCCGGATTCAAGATTCTGTACCTGTCCAAATATTTTTTTCCTGAAGGTGGCTTTTCGAACATATTCACGGTATCCAACAGCCTGAACGTCACCCCCTGCGATTATTTTTACTCGTCTTATCATGTTCATAAATTAGGGAGATGAGCGGAAATAGTTTTTCTGAGAATAATTCGTGCCTTTCTTCAATATCTTCAGTGATGAGTTTGTTAATACTTGTAGATATGAATACAATTGCTTATTTTGTATTCAGGGGGCAAATAATTTCACGAAAAAACCGACTCTCATATTTTCAACAGGATATGGTTTAATATTGATTAATTGTCTTATTATAAACGTATTCCATTAAGGTTTGGAATTCTCTCTTACAATATCATTCATAAAAAATTGTAGTTGCTTGCTATGTATCGAAATAAAAAAACTGCTGTTGTTGTTCCTGCATATAAAGAAGAATTACTTATAGTGCCGACCCTGGAATCGATTCCGGATTTCGTTGACCGGGTATATGTTGTGAATGATGCATCTCCAGACCAGACAGGTGTTCTCATTGATTCATATGCGAAGAAAGATAGTCGGGTAATTCCTATCCATCATCTTAAAAACAAAGGAGTGGGGGGAGCAATCATCTCCGGGTATAAACGGGCATTTTCTGACGGGATGGATATTGTTGCAGTGATGGCAGGGGATAATCAGATGGATCCTGCTTTCCTTCCTGAACTATTAGATCCAGTTGCTGATGAAGTAGTGGATTACTCAGTTGGGAACCGGTTAGTGAATGAGAAATTCCGGGAGGGTATGTCTACATGGCGGTTTGTTGGGAACTCTGTTTTGACTCTCCTTACAAAGATAGCATCCGGGTATTGGCAACTCATGGATCCCCAAAACGGTTATACAGCGATTTCTAGGCGTGCTCTGGAGACTATTTCACTTGATGAGATATATCCCCGGTACGGATACTGTAATGATCTCCTGGTCTGGCTCAATACATTTGGATTTCGCGTCCGGAATGTGCCTCATCCGGCCAGGTATGGGCTTGAGCGATCAAAGATAAAATATTCTACATATATTGTCCGGTTGTCCTGGTTACTCCTGAATGCGTTTATCTGGCGGATGAAAATGAAATATGTTTTATTGTCGTTTCATCCTTTGGTGTTTTTTTATGTGGCAGGTGTGTTTTTCACGTTTATTTCGGTTCTGTTCGGGGTGTATGCTCTATGGTATAAATTTGTAGAGGACAATCCGATTTTTGTTCCGGCGGTGGTTTCGGTGATAGTGTTTGGGATTGGTGTGCAGTTCCTACTTTCTGCGATGATGTTTGATATGCAGGAGGAGAATAAAGGGGTGTGGTATTAAGTCTAAATCACATTCATAACTGGTTTTTCAGTGTACTATGACTATCTTATTCTGATACTTCCTGAATAACCGATCCCAAATCTATTACGGAATCACATATTGTTACCGTGAACTTATCTGCAACTTCTCGTGCGGAGTCTTCTACGAAGGGTGCGATCATTATTAATCCGTCAACCTTTTTCCCGGTCATTTTGGTATAATACTCCCCCTTCTTTAAAAAAATGAATACATCACTCTTGCTTACTGAAGCTTTTATCTCTACTACGAGTGTTTTCTCGCCGGTAACAATGACATCTATCTCAATCTCTGACGGATGCCCGAATACGAATCCTTCAGTGTCTTTGACCATATAATTAAAGACTTCATACCCGGTCTCTGAAAGAATAGTAGTCAGACCATTTCTGAATGATCGTTCAGAATCCACTCCCCATTTTCTTCCGAGACCTCCGATTTTAAATTCGATCGTACGGGTAAGATCTTTTATGGAGATTTCCGTATTTTTTTGAGCTTCAGCCAGTTCCTCAACTTTAACTTCAGTTCTTTTTTGAGCTTCGGCTAGTTCCTCAACTCGTAGTTCAGTTCTTTTTTGTGCCTGCGCTAAATCTCTTTGCGCCTCAGCTAATTCAAAGACAATATTTTTCAGTTCGGTGAAATCTTCTTTCTTTATGCCAAGTGTTTCTTTTACAACTCCCCAGAATTCTAACATTGGGTTTTGAAGTTCAGAAGGGAAGCGATCAATAACTTCCTTAATGGTGCTCATGATGTGTTCCAGTTAGTATTATTATATTGTTAATACGTAAATGATATCTTCATTGATAATGATAATTGCCTAACTTTACTGGTATAAGGTTAATCCAATTACTGTTAATTTTTTACATTTTTTATTTTTACAAGGAAAATTTGGTATTCAAAAGACTAAAGATGAAAAAAGATGGAATTTATTAAAAATGGGTTTTTAAGGATTTATTGCACATAATGATGAAATATTAATTTTTCCCTGATTGTTAAAAAATATTAATTATTAAGGTCGGTTGAAGATGAAATATATCGTAACAGGTGGGGCCGGATTTATAGGGTCACATATTGCACAAGTCCTCGCTGAAAATCATGACGTGATAGTGATTGACTCATTATTCAGTGGGAAAATAGAGAATATTCGCGATTTGTCTATTCAATTCATACAAGGGACAATAACAGATCTCCAATTTTTACAGGATGTTTTCAAGGATGCTGATGGAATTTTTCACCAGGCTGCAATTACTTCTGTCCCCCGTTCGGTAAAAAATCCCCTTCCGACACATGATGTGAACATAACCGGGACACTCAATGTACTTCTGGCTGCAAAGGAAATGAATGTCAGGAAAGTTGTTTTTGCCTCTTCTTCATCTGTCTATGGTGATACTCCGGTACTACCGAAACATGAAGGTATGGCTTTAAATCCTCTATCCCCCTATGGTGTGTCCAAACTTGCTGGTGAGCATTATTGCAGGGTTTTTTCTGAATTGTATGATATACAGGCCGTTTCACTTCGATATTTTAATGTCTTTGGTCCACGTCAGGATCCGAAATCTGAATATTCTGCCGTAATACCTAGGTTTATCTCCCGGATATTACATCATGAGTCTCCAATAATATATGGTGACGGATATCAAACCCGTGATTTTACCTATGTTAAGGATGTTGTTCAGGCTAATCTCCGGGCAATGCATGGCAATATGAGTGGAGTATTTAATATAGCATATGATCAGCAGATCTCACTGAATGAACTTGCTTCCCGGATTATGGATCTTGCCGGTATTGAAATACCTATTGTGTATGAGAGCCCGAGGGCCGGAGATATTCACGATTCACGGGCCGATATTTCAGCTGCAAGAAAATATCTTGGATATTCCCCGGAGTATACTCTAGAGGAAGGTCTTAAGGAGACAATTGAATGGTACCTGAATCTTTAAAGGAAGCGATTGTATGCGTAGTTGGATTGGGATATGTGGGTCAACCGCTTGCAGAAGCGTTTTCCTGTCATCTCACAACCTATGGATATGATATTGATACTGCAAAAATTAAGGATCTGCAATCTTCAGACTCTTCAATAAAGGTGAGTGAGAATCCCGCTTGTATCAATCATGCTGATTTTATAATAATCTGTGTCCCTACGCCCGTGACCAGGGCGAAAGATCCAGATCTCATACCGGTAAGATAAGCCGCGGCAACGGTTGGTAAGAATATGAAACCTGGTACGATCGTGGTGCTTGAATCAACTGTTTTCCCTGGGGCGACAGAGGAAATTCTCATCCCTATCCTTGAACGTGAATCCGGGATGCGGTGCGGAGATGATTTTTTTGTGGGATATTCGCCTGAACGTATTAATCCCCATGATTCGGAACATACCCTTGATAAAATAGTTAAGATTGTTGCCGGTATGGATCAAAAGACGGCAGATATTCTATCTTCCCTGTATGGGCTGGTGACGAAAGTATACCGGGCCCCGAGTATCAGGGTGGCTGAAGCAGCGAAGGTTATTGAGAATGTTCAGCGCGATCTGAATATTGCGTTTATGAATGAACTGGCACTGATTTTTTATCGCATGGGTCTTGATACGAATTCAGTACTTGATGCAGCAGCAACAAAATGGAATTTTCACCGGTATTCTCCCGGACTTGTCGGTGGGCATTGCATTCCGGTTGATCCTTATTATCTGGTTATGAAGGCTGAGGAGTTTGGTTATCATCCCCAGGTAATCCTTGCTGGCCGTGCGATTAATGACTCGATGCCAGGACATATTGCACGACTTACGATTCTTGGTCTAAATGAAGCAGAGCGGGTAATAAAAGGATCACGAGTCCTGATCATGGGACTGACCTATAAGGAGGATGTTCCTGATGTCAGGGAATCACCGGTACGTGAGATCATCCGTGAACTGAAAGAGTTCCAGGTTCAGGTATATGGGTATGATCCTCTTCTTTCAGAAGAGATTATCAGGGGGCTTGGTGCAGAACCGGTCATTCAGCTTCAGGGGAGTTATGATGCGGTTATTGTTGCGGTTCCTCACCAACAGTTCCGGGAGATGAAGGTGGATGATATTCTGGGGTTGATGGGAAGGTACCCGGTGCTTGTGGATGTTCGGGGGATTCTTGATGTGGTAATGGGGGATAAAGCAGGGATGTACTATCAGAAGTTGTAAGGGAGGATGATAATTTTATATCCTTGGGAAGGAGGTTTCGCGTTGATTTCTTCGCGGTATCACCTGGACTGAAATACAATCCTTAACAAGTGTATGTAGGTATTATCTTCATTAGGAAAAAGACAAACGACTTCTTTAGCGCTTGTTAATTTAATAAATGATGTGATTAAACTCTATAGGTGACTTATATCTGATTGAAAAAGGAGATTCATATCAGAGCACTAGATCCTAGCTTGTAAATAATCAAATTGTTTTTAGAGATTTTTCTTGTGCTGTATATGTTTTTATATTGAATTTTATCAATACATAGGTATTCATATTTCCCATCCAGAAAACTGCATAAATATTGCGATTGATGAAATAAAATAAATTTAAGAATTTTAATCTAGGGCAGTGATGAATGACCCAAAAAATAAACTAGCGCCTTTTTCAAAGGTGCTTGAGAAAATAGAAATCCATATTCAGGTTACCTCAAAAAGATACCGTACGGTATACCAGTTATTTGATTTCTATTCCAGAGGATTTAAAGTCCATCTCCTTCTTCTCCTGTTCTTTAGTGTTCTCCTTGGAATCATGGAGACATTCCAGATTGTTTTGCTCTATCCCATACTCAATGCCTCATTTGATCTAAAAGGGTCGGGACTTTCTTTCTTTGATCCGCTGTATTCCTTTGTTCTCACTCACGTTGTCTTTCCTGAGGTTGTGGCTTTTTGTCTCCTCTTCATGGGTTTTGTGGTTATGACATTTCTCGTGACGATTGTCTACCATGGGTTGTCTCTCATGTTCACCCGGAATGTCATCGTGAAAACAAAGGGGCTCATCTTTAAAAAGCTGAAGAACAGTGATTACCGGTACTTTGTGGATAACAAGCAGGGTGATGTTCTCTACAATGTTGTTTCAGCTCCCTCATCAATATCTGGATTTCTTGACAGTTCAACCATACTTTTTTCAAATATAGTTGTTATTTTCACCGTTTTTATAGCCCTTTTTTTTATCAGCCCTCTTGGTATGGTGATTTTGCTTGGAGGAGGTATTGTCTTTATCATTCTTGTGCGTGAGGTTGGAAACCGTGTCTCCTATTCGATCGGGGCGGTTCAAATGAGATCTGTTTCTTCTGAGAATACAATTATTTCCCAGTATATTCAGGGAATCCGCCAGATACGTTCTGTCCATGGAGATGACTTCTGGGAGTCACAATACACAAAAACGCTTCGCACTTATTGGGACAAGTACGTCAGGTACCGTTTTACCGAGCGACTCCCCTCTTCGCTCCTGATGATGGTTTTTTTCATCGGCATTGCGATGATGGTGATCATCCTCTATTATTTGTATGCAGACCGGTTTCTCTCGATCATTCCTCTTATCGGGACCTTTGCCTTCTCTGCATTGAAACTGTTACCAAGACTGACAAGTTTTAGTTCACTCAACTCCGTGATGCTGAATGCATACCCAAGTCTTGAAAAAATTTACTTTTTGCTCAATGATGATCGATATGAAACAATACAGAATGGATCAACTCCTTTTACCTCTCTTGAGTCAGATATCATCTTTGACGATGTTGAATTTCGTTATTATAACGAACAGGAGTTAATAGAACATCTTAATCTTACGATTCATAAAAACCGGGTGACGGCACTCGTCGGACACTCAGGATCTGGGAAATCCACCGTCATCTCGCTCCTCCTCCGGTACTATGATGTGTCAAAAGGGCGAATCCTGGTCAACTGCACGGATATCAGAGAGTTTGATATCGGAACCTTCCTGGCAAAGGTCGGGTATGTAAGCCAGGACACGTTCATTTACAATGCATCCATCAGAGACAATATTGCCTTTGGGAATAAATATTCTGAAGAACAGGTAATTCTCGCTGCACAACGGGCAAATATCCATTCGTTTATTGCTTCCCTCCCCGATGGATATGACTCAATGGTTGGTGACCAGGGGCTCAAACTCTCTGGTGGTGAGAAGCAGCGGATTGCCATTGCCAGGGCACTTGTTCGGGACCCGGAGATCCTGGTCCTTGATGAAGCGACGAGTAATCTTGATAATGAATCGGAAGCGATAGTTCAGGAGTCAATTAACCGGGTTGCAGAGACAGTGACGACCTTTATTGTTGCCCACCGGCTCTCGACTATCCGGAGAGCGGATGTGATTTACGTGATGAGTAGGGGAAGGATTGTTGAGTACGGGAGCCATGAGAATCTGATGGAGATGCATGGGAGATATTATGAGCTGTATGAAAGGAGTGGGTGATCTTGTGATTGATTATATCCTTTACAGAATTTATACAATAATCACTAATGATGCATAAAACACTTGCAATCATTCCCGCTCGTGGGGGTAGTAAAGGCCTTCCGAGAAAAAATGTCCTACTCCTGGCAGGCAAACCCCTTCTCTATCATACTATTCTCGCTGCAAAACATTCAGCTAACATTCAGGATATTGTTGTCTCAACAGATGATGATGAAATTGCTCAATTTGCAGATTCAGAAAAGATAACAGTCATTCACCGACCCCCAGAAATCGCAACTGATAGTTCTCCCACAATTGATACAATCCTTCATGCTATTCAAGAAGTAAAAAAACACCATATTCATCCGGATACTATAGTATTATTACAACCGACCTCTCCACTCCGGACATCAGAAGATATTGATAATGCCCTTTCTTTATATAAAAAAAGTGTTTGTGATTCTGTTATTAGCGTCACCCCTGCACCTCATCCTCCTTATTGGGACATGATAATAGAGGATCCTTACCTTAAGCCTATTTTTAATCCTGACTATTTACGAAAACGAAGACAGGATCTTCCAATGGCATATATGCCCAACGGAGCAATTTACATTTCTTCTCCGGATTATTTAAAAAAAGAACGCTCATTTTATGGAGAACGAGTAATTCCTTATATCATGCCAGCAGACAGGAGTATTGATATTGACAGTGAAATGGATCTTCTTCTCGCAGAGTTAATCATTCAAAGAAAGGGAATAAGGGATGAAAGCAATACAGATTGCCGGTAAATGGATCGGACCTGGTCATCCGTGTTTTATTATTGCAGAAGCAGGTGTAAACCACAACGGTGATCTCAACCTCGCGAAACAACTCATCGATATCGCAGTTGAGGCTGGTGCTGATGCAGTGAAGTTCCAGACATTTCATGCAGATAATGTTGTCACCAGGACCGCTGAAAAGGCCGAATATCAAAAAAACACGACAGCATCTGATGAGTCCCAATATGATATGATCAAGAAACTGGAACTGCCTGATGATGCATTTCGAAAACTCTCTGATTATTCAAACGTTAAGGGAATTATTTTCTTATCGACTCCGTTTGATGAAGAGAGTGTTGATCTTCTGGATGATATCGGAGTCCCTGCTTTTAAAATTCCATCAGGTGAGATTACAAACTTCCCTCTGTTAAAAAAAGTCGCTGAAAAACACAGACCCATCATTCTCTCTACCGGAATGGCAACACTGGGAGAAGTCGAGGAGGCATTTCATTTTCTGAAGGAGAACGGGTCTGAAGATATCGTCCTTCTCCACTGCACAACAAGCTACCCGGCACCCATCGAGTCAGTAAACCTTCGGGCAATGAATACTCTTCGATGTGCGTTTCAGGTTCCGGTAGGGTATTCAGATCATACGGAGGGAATTACTATTCCAATCGCAGCAGCGGCTATGGGAGCCCGGGTCATCGAGAAACATTTTACCATTGATAGAAATCTTCCGGGACCAGATCATCGGGCATCCCTGGAGCCTCAGGAACTTCAGGCGATGGTAAAAGCTATTCGGGATGTGGAATGTGCTCTGGGGGATGGAATAAAAAAACCAACACCTAAGGAAGAAATTATAAAAAAAATTGCCAGAAAGAGTATTGTTGCAAAATGTGATTTATCTCAAGGTTATATCATCGATCAAAATGTGATTATTATAAAAAGACCTGGGAATGGAATTGCACCACGATATTTTTACGATATACTTGGTTTAAAAACTAATAGAAATATTGAAAGGGATGAAACTATTACATGGGATGACCTTTATGGAGAAAAAAGAAAAGATAACAATAATTCGTAGTGCTGTTGGTAGTATGCCTTCATGGGGGCTGATATCAGAATTATTAAAATATCAGGTAAATATTATTGGGATTGATTCTGATCCCATGTCTTTTGGTTTATTTAAACTAGATAGAAAATATGTGGTTCCACGTGGAAATGATCCAGATTATATTTCTTCTATTGTGAAAATTGTTGAAACTGAAAAGTGCGATGCAATCTTATCTGGTCCAGAAGAAGAACTTCTTTCCCTGTCATACAATCGGTCAAAAATAGAAAAATTGGGTTGTATATTATTATCACCACAGCATAATTCAGTTTTAATATGTACAGATAAGTATAATACTTATACCTTTTTAACTGCAAATGAAATTCCAACACCAAAATTATATCCCGATTTGGACTCAATAACCTTTCCATGTCTCATTAAACCACGTTTTGGAAGGGGAGGAACTAATGTTTACAAAATCAATGACAAGTGTGATCTACAATATTTTCAAAGAGATTTAGATAATTATGTGATACAGGAATTTATTCATGGTGAGGAATACTCAGTTGATATTTTGGCGGACAAAGAAGGTAATCCCTTATCGATTGTTCCTCGATTGAGATTAGAAACAGATTCGGGGGTAAGTGTTAAAGGAAAGACAGTCTATGATGCAGATATTATTTCGTATTGCACAAAGATAGTTAAAAAATTAGAATTATTTGGTCCTTCATGTATTCAGTGTATAAAAAATTCTAAAGGAATTTATTTTTTTGACATTAATGCAAGGTTTGGAGGGGGTTCAATATTATCTATAAAAGCTGACTCAACAATTATTCCGAATTTGTTGAAAATAATTAAAAATGAGAGTCCTATCCCTAGTTTGGGATTTATTGAAGGTTTAATAATGTTAAGAAATTATTCAGAAATTTTTATTAAATAAGAATTATGATTATTAAAGCAATAATTTTTGATTTAGATAACACTCTCTATGATGCAAATCAATATTATTATGGGGCATTTAACGAGATAATTTCTTATCTTTCATTAAAACACAATATTTCAAATAAATTACTCCTTCAGAGACTTATTGAAATCCGAAATGTTCGGACAAGTATGTATCCTTATTTATTTAATGACTTCCTCGATGAATTTAATCTGATATTTGAATTAAATCATGTAATTAATATCTATAATAATTATTGTGGGCCTTTACAACCATATATCGATGTAGTACACACTTTATCGATTATTAAAAAGGGGAAAAAAATCGGGCTAGTTACCGATGGTAATTCTCAAAGGCAAAAAAGGAAACTTGAGTTATTAGATTTAGATAATTTTTTTGAAACAATAATTTTTACAGATGAATTAAAGGCCCCAAAACCATCAAAAGTTCCATTTATCAGGGTTTTAGAATTATTACAGGTAGATCCAGAAGAGTCAATATATGTTGGAGATAATCCAAAAATTGATTTTTATGGTTCAAAAACACTAGGTATGAGAACAATCAGATTGATTAAAGGAGAATTTAAAGATATAGAATCTAATGAAAAAATTGATTATGAGATAAAAAATTTTAGTGAAATACTGCAGGTAATAGAAAATGATTAAGCAGATAGCAATAATTACTGGAACAAGAGCAGAATATGGTATTTTAAAACCTCTATTAAAAAAAATTGAGTGTTGTGAATATTTTCAATTAATCCTTATTGTAACAGGTCTACATCTTCTTGAAGAATATGGATTTACCATTAACGAGATTGAATCCGATGGTTTTAAAATAAATAGTCTTGTAGAGATGTATGATCAGGACGATGATACAGGATATCATGGAAAAGCACTTGGGAGGGGCATTATTGGATTCACTAATATTTTCTTAGGTTTAATGCCCGATTTGCTAGTTGTACTTGGAGATCGTCTTGAACCCTTCGCGGCTACACTTTCCGCTGCAACCTTAAATATTCCTATTGCCCACATACATGGTGGAGATAAAACAGATAGTGGACATATTGATGAAAATATTAGATACAGTATTTCTAAGTTTTCTCATCTGCATTTTACAGCAACTAATCAGCATTCAAAAAGACTCATTCAGATGGGCGAAGAACCTTGGAGAATCCATGAGGTTGGGGCTTTGGGGCTTGATTCAATACTAGGGGAACCTTTTTTATCGAAAGATGAATTGTCAAAATTTCTTAACATTACATTACCTGAAAAATATGCAGTTTGCCTCTTTCACCCTGTGAGTACACAACCCGAGCAATCAGGAAAACAGATGGAAGAAATTTTATGTGCATTACGTGAATCATTAATTAAAACGATGGTTATCTATCCTAACAATGATATGGGAAATTTGGATATTATTCAAGCGATAGAAAATGAAAAAGAACAACCATTGTTTCATATTTTTAGGAATATTCCTCATAAAATTTTTATTAGTCTTTTGTATTATTCTTATTTTTTAATCGGAAATTCTAGTTGTGGAATTATCGAATCGCCGTCTTTAAAATTACCTGTCATTAATGTAGGAATACGTAACACTGGAAGAGAAAATGCTGGCAATGTTTTTTTTGTTCAACCAAATAGGGAGGCCATAATTAATGCAATTAGTAAAATTAGACAAATAGGGCAAATTTATAGTCCATATGGGGATGGAAGAGCTAGTGAGAGGATTGTTGAGATAATTAAAAATGTTAAATTCGATGAGGATTTTCTGAAAAAAAATATTTGCTACTAATTTTAGCAGCAAGTGAAGACGGATTGATTTCAAATGGAAATAATGGAAAAAGAATGGGATCTCTCTTACCAAAAAGGGGATAATTTTGTTTTTTACCCGCATGAAGAAATAATTCGTTTTATATCAAAATTTATTAAGAAGAGAATTGGACTTTTTGAATTTGAACTATTATCAAAGTGTGAAGAACCGATAAAAGGGCTGGATTTAGGTTGTGGTATTGGAAGGCATATTATATATTTAGAAGGTATGGGGATTGATGCTTATGGTATTGATTTATCAACAAATGCAATTAAGTTAGCCCAAAAATGGGCAAATGAAGAAAAAATCAGAGATATAGAGAGAAAAATAGTTGTAGGAGATATTCAAAATTTGATTTGGGAAAATAACTATTTTCATTTTGTTATCAGCCATGGAGTATTGGATAGTATGTACTTTGAAGTTGCAATAAAAGCAATAAAAGAAGTCCATCGAGTATTAATTCCAAAAGGATTATTCTATTTAGACTTAGTATCTGGTGATGATTCAGCTCATTCACGAGAATATGCTGATGAAGAAATCGTTAGTAATGAACTCGAAAAAGGAACTATTCAATCATATTATAATTACACAAAAATACAAAAACTAATTGAATCTAATTTTATTATCAGAGAAATTAATTTGATAAAGAGAGAGAATATTTTATCAGGTATATCGACAGCACGATATCACTTGGTTTTAGAAAAAATACTGTTTAATTAGTATTTTGTAGAAAATTGATTATGGCCATAAATATTCTTATCATTGCCCCTCATCCTGATGACGAGGTTCTTGGATGCGGAGGTACTATTGCAAAATACTCGCAGAGAGGAGAACACATAACCGTTTGCTATGCAACGAAAGCATATGCCCCTGACTGGTCAGAAGAATATCTCATTAAAAAAGAAAAAGAAATTGACAAATCCAACTCAATTCTAGGTATATCAAAAAGGATAGATCTTGGGTATCCCACAGTTCAACTGGATACTATTCCACAAAAAGATATTGCAGATTCATTAAGTAAGATAGTCAATCAAGTTAAGCCGGATATTACATTCATTCCTCACCGGGGCGACTTGAATAAGGATCACCAGATAGTGCATGATGCAGCTTTGGTGGCCCTCAGACCCATTACTCATCGATGTTCGAAAATCCTTGCATATGAAACATTATCTGAAACAGAATGGGGGGCTTACCCACTTACATTTCATCCGGAATATTATGTTGTTATTTCAGATACACTGGAGAAGAAAATTGAGGCCATGAATGTTTTTACCACTGAACTGAAGGAGGGGCCTCACCCCCGTTCCAGTGATGTTATAAGAGCCTTGGCAATCAAAAGAGGCTCTGAAATACTAGCAATGGCTGCTGAAGCATTCATGGTTGTGCGGTTAATTGAGGATACCTGTAATATTATATAGAAACTTGATATATGAGGGTGTGTGGAATATATTATGGATGATATTTTAAATTATTACAATAATCTTGCGGATGACGAGGGTGAATTCAAGACCTTTAGTATGAGAGATATTAACATTAGGGATTTAGAAGTTGAAAAATTAATAGAAGTTTTGAGAAAAATCCGGCCTTTATTTGAAAACCCAAAAATTCTTGAAGTTGGTTCAGGTAATGGCTATACGTCTGAGCAAATACTAAAGAATACAGATTACGATTTTCTTTATGGGATAGATTTTTGTGAAAAGTTAGTAGAAATCTCTAAACAAAGAAATTTGATTGGTGCTAGTTTTTCATGTATGAATGCATTAAATTTGGAATTTGAGGATTCATCATTTGATATTGTCTTTTCTGAAAGATGTTTGATTAATTTGGAAGGTTGGTATGCCCAAAAGAAATCAATATCAGAAATATTTAGAGTATTAAAGAAAGGGGGAATATATATTATGATTGAATCATTTATTGAAAAATTATCCAATCTGAATAATGCAAGAAAATCTGTTGGGCTAGATCTGATTAATCAACCATTTCATAATCATTTCTTTGAAAAGAAAAAATTATTTGATTACATAGAGGGCTACTTTATTGATTTCTACAATTGTGAAGAAAATAACAATTTGAGTTCATATGAGGATTTTTTAAGCAGTTATTTTTATGGTAGTAAAGTATTATACCCTGCGTTAATTCAAGGGAAAAAGGAAATTGAATATAATAATAAATTCATAGAATTTTTTAAATATATTCCTAGTTTTGGAGAATACGGGTATGTAAATCTATTTATTTTTAAAAAAATTAGCAATGGATCAAAAATACCCTCTGAAATGTAATGACCATTGGTATGAAATAATTTTAATAAAGATTGTTCTGATGAAACATGACTTGGAATATCCCCCTCTTCAAGATGTATTGGGATCAGGATGATCTCACGGCAGTTACCAACACACTCTCATCCGGAATGAACTGGGCAGTGGGTCCGGAAGTCAGTCAGTTCGAACAAGAACTATCTGAGTATATCGGAACGAAATACTGCCTCACTTTCAATTCCGGAACCTCGGCACTTCATGCAGCATTACTTGCATACGATATCGGAAAAGGAGACGAAGTAATCGTTCCGTCATTCACCTTCATTGCCACAGCAAATTCTTCGCTCTTTGTAGGAGCAAGACCGGTTTTTGCAGACATCGAAGAACAAACTCTGGGGCTGAACCCGGAAGATGTGCTTGAAAAGATCACTCACCAAACAAAAGCGATCATTCCCATTCATTATGGGGGCTGCCCCTGCATGATTCGAGAACTTCGGGAGATTGCAGATGACCATAATCTTATCCTCATTGAAGATGCTGCGGAAGCATTTGGTGCCTCGATCAACGGAGAAAAGGTTGGAACCTTTGGAGATTCTGCCATGCTTTCCTTCTGTCAGAATAAGATCATCACAACCGGAGATGGGGGGGCCATGGTCACCAACTCTCGGGATCTCTATGAAAAGATGAAACTTATCCGGTCACATGGTAGACTTGAGACGGCAGATTATTTCTCTTCGTGTGACACGATGGACTATGTCACTTTAGGTTATAATTTCAGGCTATCAAATATTGCTGCATCACTGGGGAGAGCTCAATTGCGAAAAGTTGAAGCTGTAATAAAAATGCGAAAAGAAATTGCACTGCAATACATGAAGCAATTCAAGGATCTACAAAAAACAGTGATTCCACTAACCGCTCCTGATAATTATTCTCATGTGTATCAATTATTCTCGGCAAGGGTTCAGGAACGTAATCAATTGATGGCCTATCTCACTAAAAAGGGAATAATGAGTAAAGTATATTTCTCACCGGTCCATCATACTTATTATTATAGAGATGTGCTACAATATACTTCATCATTGCAAGTCACAGAAAAAATTTCTGATGAAATAATTAGTCTTCCACTGTACCCAGGCATGCCGGAAGAAGATGTGCGTTATGTTGGGAGTGCAATTCATGAGTTTTATGAAAGTAATGGTACTCTGAATGGATAAATACGGAATAATTTTTTTCAGAGTTTAAAATATTGAAAGAACTTATCTGATTAGTCGCATATCTAATGAAGGAGAAAAAATGATTCAGAGTTATGTTGATCCGAATTTCAAACTAGTCAAACCAGATGAGAATAAGTATTCAGATGAATATCTTGATTACCGCAGAAAATGGGTTGAAAACCCTAAAAATTTCATTGTTGAGAGAGCCCCTATTCACCTGGACATTGAAACACATACATCATGTAATCTGAAATGTATAATGTGTCATCAATCGTTTGATCCACCCGTTCCACAAAAAATGCCGGATGAAACGGTATATCGTCTGATTGATGAAGCAAAGGAAATTGGAGTCTGTTCATTAAAGTTTCAATACCGTGGAGAACCTCTTTTGGATGCACGGATGCCACAATTTGTAAAATATGCAAAAGAGAGAGGAATCATTGAAGTAATGTTTAATACAAACTCAACCTTACTCACGAAATCAATGGCCAATGAGTTAATCGATTCAGGACTTGATAAGATCATCTGTTCTGTTGATGGGTATCAGGAAGGTATGTATGAAGAGATAAGGGTGGGGTCAAATTTCCATAGGGTTTTAGAGAATATCCGTGAGTTACAGAAAACTAAAAAAGAAAGAAAAAGTCGCCATCCAATTCTTCGTGTTCAAATGGTCGTGCCATTAGAGAACAAAGATAAAATAAATGAATATACTGCGTTTTGGGAAAAGATTGCCGATATCGTTGGTGTTGAAGAATTATTAAACTACAATATTCAGGAAGAAGATTATCTGGAAAAACCAGACTTTGCTTGTGCCCAAATCTGGCAGCGATTAATAGTTATGGCCGACGGTGATGTCCTTCCCTGTTGTAAAGGAATTCGGGGTGGGAATGAAAAATTGGAGGTTGTTGGAAATATCTATAAAAATTCATTGGAAGAAATATGGAATAACCCACGAATGAAAGAATTACGTGAACTTCACCAATCCGGGCAATCTCATAAGATTAAGATGTGCAGACTATGTGGACTTCGGGCGTTATATTAATAAATAGTAATTCTATCGCCATGAAGAATAGTACTCTCAAAAATTCAAATGAATGAAAATAACATAATAAAAAATTCGAGGATACTTATTACCGGAGGAGCTGGTTCTATAGGATCTCAACTGGTAAAAAGACTATTACAACTTGATCCAATATCTGTTCGAGTTTATGACTCAAATGAAACAGGTCTTTTTTATCTCTCACAAGATATTTCTGATACAAGGCTTCGACCCCTTTATGGAGATATCCGCGACCGGGATCGGCTTAGCTTAGCAATGGAAGACGTTGATTATGTTTTCCATACCGCAGCGATGAAGCATGTTCCGATTTGTGAATTCAACCCATTTGAGGCAATTCATACAAATATTATTGGGACAGAAAATGTTCTTATTGAGGCCATTCAACATAATGTCAAAAAAGTCCTCTTTGTGAGTACTGATAAGGCAGTAAATCCTGTCAATGTTATGGGGATGACAAAATTATTGGCTGAAAAAATGATTGTAAATGCCGCATCATATCGTGGCTTAAAACAGACATCATTTTGTTGTGTAAGATTTGGAAATGTTCTCAATACTCAAGGGTCGATATTACCAATATTGAAAAAGCAGATTGAACAGGGTGGCCCGGTAACCATTACTGATCCCCAGATGACACGGTTCTGTATGACGATTGATCGGGCTATCGATCTGATAATTAAGGCAATTCATCTCTCAATTGGCGGGGAAATTTTTATCTTTAAGATGCCTGCTGTTAGGATTGGTCTTTTGGCAGAAATGGCCATTCAATATTATGGGAAAAAGTATTCACATTTTCATCCCAATCTTGAGACAAAAATAATCGGGAAAAGACCTGGTGAGAAAAACCATGAAGGTCTATTCAGTAATAGTGAGTCTGATTACATATTTGAAAACAATGAATTATTTTTATTATTGAGCCAAATAAATCATAAATTGAATACAGATATTGATTATTATGAAAAGTTGGGATTTTCTAAAACAGCAATAATAGAATATTCTTCAAACAACTCGTATATGTTATCAGAGGAAGAGATTCTTGAAATTCTGGAAACAACTGAAAATTTCTAATTACAATTAATGCTGGCCGAAAAATTCTTTAATTACCTTTAAACAAAAAATGATTTAATTATGGCCCGTTTGAAAATGGAATTGCTGATTCAGGGATGGAAAATCCTAAAAGAATATGGGCCCTATATATTGGTCAGAAAAATAAAACGATACTTACATTATCATGATCATAAAGTAGTTTTTTCAGATTCAGATTTATATTATTCATCTCTTTCATCAGCAGTAAAGTGCATTTCGAATTCTCAATCAATCACATTTGCCTCTTTGAAACCACTTCATGAAGCTTTTAAAACCCATAGTGTTCGGAGTGAATTATTGGGAGATACCTGGTGGTTTAATTATATAAATGCAGTTAGAACCTTAGATGATGAATCTCTCCCTTTCCAAAAAAAACTCATTCAAATATTACAATCATCTGATTTTCCTCCTCTTGAACACTGGGAGTTGCTTCATATGTATACTCTTACTCTACGAGTTGGGCTGTTTGAAGTTGCCTATGCTATTCGCTCAAAAGCTCTGGATATTGCAATCTCTTATTTATCGGAAGATAAAAAAATGGATGGATATAAATATATTTCAGCACTATCTGCCCTATTAGAAAGAGGTCATTATTATACATTTCAACAAAAATTGGGTTTATTAGGAGAAGAATTTGAAGAAGAGAAACAAAAACTTATTCATTTATTAAACATTATTCAATCCCAAAATAACCAGTCTCTTCTACCAAAGGATATTAACAGCGATTTGAATGAGGAAGACATTATTTTTCATCAATTTGTAAAAGGGAAAAGTGTTGCAATTGTTGGTCCGGCTAGGACCGATAAACCTGATGCTATCCACATCGATTCACATGACTTGGTAGTTCGCACGAATTATAAAGAGAAAGGTGAGTGTGTAGATCCCATTATCAAAGGACTTCGGTGTGATATCACATATTTCAATGGTGAAACTGTTGAACGTTTGTGCAAACAGGATATTATTAATTGGCCCGATGGAATTTCTTGGGCGATTTTTAAATCAGATTCTGATAATCATAAATTAGTTGCAATATTACGGGAAAATTCAAAAAAAATAGATCTTATGAAAAAAGCCATTGACTATCTTCAATCAAGAAATATGTATATGCTATATGGAACCTTTTTTAATCTTTCTTTAATGGCGATTCCAAATATAATTATGGATTTACTTCGATTTGATCCGAAAAAAATTAGCATTTTCCATGCAGATTTGATGTTATCCGTGGGCACAATCCCACAATACTTACCTAAAGATTTTGAATATGCTAATAGTATGAAAAAATATTTTCTTATGACAATTTCACGTTCTCATGATCCAGTTACACAATATTGGATTCTTCATGAATTGTGGAAAAACGGCAAATTTGAGGGAGATAATCGCTTCAATGAAATCATGTCTTTGGGTGAATTGGAATATATGAAGCAATTACAAAAGATTTACGGAAATTACGGTAGGATATTATCATGAGAATCAAAAAGAACTTTAGTATTAATTATTTAAATTCATCATTGGCATTACTTATTTAAAATTTTATTTATGATTAATATGATTCAGAAAAAAATTACTTCATGGATATTCTCAACAATTGGATACGAAATCCGAAAAAAACCTTCTGCTGCTGTCGAAGATAAATTATACCATTCCTTATATTCAGAGAATGATTTAAAAAATAAATCGTTCCTCAATGTGGGAGCCGGGTTATTTAAGCATAAATACTGGACCAATGTAGATCATGTATCCGAATGGTATGTAAATAACACCATTGATATAAATGTCGATCTCTTGAAATGTGATCCAATTCCTGTTCCCTCAAATTCACAAAATATCATCTATTCCAGCCATACGATAGAACACCTCACCAATGATGCGGTTCAGAATGTTTTTAATGAAGCATATCGAATATTGAAACCAGGAGGTTTTTTGCGAATAACGACCCCGAATATCTTTTTTGATTGGTTAGCTCTTAAAAATAACAATCGAAATTGGTTTTATTGGCTATTATATTATGAGATAAATGGGGAAGAGAGAAGAAGAGTTAAAATGAATGGGAGACCGAGTGAGTATTCACTCAAACAATGGTTCCTTTCACATTTTGCGGCTCAGTTATCATTCATGTATGATGGCCCCGCGGATAAAAAAATATCTGATGAAGAGTTTGATACAATTTTTAACAATAAAAGTTTGAATGATGCATTGAATATATGTATTAGAAGAATTGATTTATCATTCCATTCACAAAACCCGGGATACCATATCAACTGGTTTACCTATGAAAAATTGAATGAAATGCTGAAGGATGCTGGTTTTTCACTTGTTTATCAATCCGGATGGGGACAATCATTAAATCCGGTACTACAAAATACATCCATCTTTGACACAACTCATCCAAAAATGTCATTATATGTCGAGGCCAGGAAAGAATGAGAGGAACATGATTCATTAATTATCATAATAAACCTGGAGAATACATGGACATTATCACAATCATACCCGCCAGAGGTGGAAGCAAAGGGATACCAAGGAAAAACCTTCTCCCCCTCCTTGGTTTTCCCCTTCTCTCATATGCAATCAAGGCTTCAATCGGGTCTGAGTATATCTCCCGGACCATCGTTTCTACAGATGATAGTGATATTGCTTCTATTGCAGTAAAATATGGGGCTGAGGTAGTTATCCGCCCACCTGACATTAGTGGAGATGAGGCATCTTCTGAATCGGCACTCCTGCATGTGCTGCAGACATTAATTGACCGAAATGAAAAAATTCCGGATATTATTGTTTTTCTTCAGTGTACTTCCCCTTTGATGATAACAGAAGACATTGATAACGCAATTAAAACCATGCTGGGAAAAAAGGCGGATTCCTGCCTTTCAGTATCTCCTTCACATTCTTTTCTTTGGAAGGAAAATTCTGAAGAACATGCTGAAGGAATCAATCACGTTCCACGATTTAGAAAACGAAGACAGGATATGGAGCCTCAATATAGGGAAAACGGGGCAATTTATGTAATGAAAACTGATGGGTTCCTGAAAGTAAGGCACCGTTTCTTCGGTAAAACAGCACTATCAGTAATGCCTCCTGAACGGTCTTGGGAAATTGATGAATCCTTTGATGTTTTAGTCATTGAACAATTATTAAAACAACAGGATCGTGATCAGCCTGTTTCAAGAATACCATATCCATTGGGGGCCATAATTTTCGATTTTGATGGTGTTTTCACTGATAACCATGTTTTTATCGACCAGGATGGCAGCGAAATGGTCCGATGTCATCGTGGGGACGGGATGGGAATAGAGAAACTAAAACAATTAAATATTCCTATGTTAGTCATTTCCAAGGAGGAAAATGCGGTAGTTAGTGCCCGATGTAAAAAACTAGGACTGGAATGTGTTCATGGCGTTGAAAAAAAAGATATTTTTTTAGCAAAATGGCTGGTAGAGAAAGAGATAAATCCAGATAATGTTATCTATGTTGGGAATGACCTGAATGATCTCTCTTCCATGCACATGGTTGGATGCCCGGTTGCAGTTGGAGATGCAGTACCCGAAGTGAAGAGTGTCGCAAAGATTATCCTCACCAGATCCGGAGGAATGGGAGCCATTCGGGAATTATCTGATCTTATCTGTAAAAATGGATGAGATTGGGATAATCCTGATAGAATTATATATTTTCGATTATTTGATAAATGATGGATATAACAAAAAATAAATAAACCTCTCTAAAAAAAGCCTTAATCAAGAGAATATACAATGAATCAGATACAAATTGGATCAAAGAAAATTGGTGAGAGTAACCCGGTATACATCATTGCAGAGATTGGTATTAATCATAACGGGGATCTCAATATTGCGAAGAGTCTGATTGACGCAGCGGTTCTTGCCGGGTGTGATGCGGTAAAATTTCAGAAAAGAACCCCGGATATTTGTGTTCCAGATGATCAAAAAAATAAAATGAGAGATACCCCCTGGGGGTATATCTCATATCTTGAATACAGACATCGTGTTGAGTTTGGAGAGGAAGAATACCAAGAGATTGATCGGTACTGTAAGGAAAAGGGTATTGACTGGCTTGCCTCATGCTGGGATATCCCATCCGTGGATTTTATCGCACATTATAATCCTATTGCATATAAAATCCCCTCCGCATGTCTCACTGATGATGCACTTCTCGAACATATCAACAAAACGGAGAAGCCCGTGATCGTATCAACCGGGATGTCTACCATGGAAGAGATTGAACATGCAATATCCATTATAAATCAGGATATCTCAATTATCACACATACAACAAGCACATATCCCTGCCCACCACGGGAACTTAATCTTTTGATGATCCCAACCTTAAAGAAAAAATTTTCCTGTCCAATAGGATATTCCGGGCATGAAACAGGGCTTCAGACTACAATCGCTGCTGCTGCTCTTGGAGCATGCCTCGTTGAAAGGCACATTACACTAGATCGGGCCATGTGGGGAAGTGATCAGGCCGCATCAGTGGAACCTGGTGGATTGATAAGATTAGTAAGAGATATCCGGGTGGTTGAGCAGGCTTTGGGCGATGGAGTAAAAAGGGTTTGGGATAGTGAAATTCCGATTCGGGAAAAACTTAGGCGAAGGTGAAACGGATTACACGATATTTAGATTGTTTTCCCCTTTTCTGACAATACTTTTTCAATTACTTTGACTACCCGTTCGGTAGACCTTCCATCGATTGCATAGAAATTCCTTTGAATGTATTTATCCCTGTTTGCTGCCAGTATACTATCATCCTCCAAAAGACTTGAAATACTATCCACCGCCTGTGGGATAGAGAATATGCCAAATCCAACACCATCTCTGATATATCCTGCCTGGTCATCCGGGTCAAGAACAACAAGTGGTTTTTGGAATGCTACTGCCTCTCTTCCAGTTGTTGAATGAAACGTAATGACCAGATCTGATGCAAATATTGCCTCGAAGGTATCCGAATCTTTTGGAATGATAATCGATCTGCACTGGTGCTTTTTCTGATAAGAGGTAATAAGCTGGTAATCTTTTTTTCTTTCTCCCGGATGTTGTTTTATAATCAGGGTGATATCCGGGATGAGGTCACATGCTCCAAAGACTATATCAAGATGCGTCTTCTTTTCTTCTTCAGTTCTTCCATGAGTCTGAGTTGGCCAAAGGATGATACGAGATTTAACTGATACTCCATATTTTTTGCAGAATTTATCTCTGGAATAGATATTAGCAGCGTGATAGATGATATCATACCGTGGTGAACCAGTAACTACCAGTTGATCAGGTGTATAAATTCCATTAGTAAGAAGAAACTCTTTATCTGCGTCTCCGTAAACACAGGTAATGTCCGGGATATAATAATGATTTTTGGGATTTGAACAAAAATCTCTCCAGAGCGAGGAAACGGTGTGCCCGTGCTGAAGAGCTACGGTTGGGATGTTCATATTTTTTCCTGTGACTATTAATGGCTTTTCGAAAAATCCATACTCCTCTTCAACGAGAATTATATCAGGATCTATTATTTTCAGTAAATTTTCACATGATTCAGCAAAAATATACGAATAAAATTTCAATCTTACAGACTGTTGGGTTTCAATCTTTAGGGACTCCTCTTGGAGAAATGTAAAAAAAGACGCAAAATCCATAAAAAATTCAAGAGGAAGAAAAGTAAATTTTTGAGCATTTCGTTTTGCATAAAAAACGAAAAAATCCTTTAAGTGATAGGAAAACCGATATGTGCCGAAAATTGAATAAATCTTTCTTTTAGAGAGAGAATTAAGTGTCGTATTAAAAAATTGATCCCCCAGAATGTATTCATTACGATCAAGATCGAAAATCCTTCGCCATTCAATTGTTTCACTTGTAAAAAGGATGGTTTTTCCCCTTTTATGAACATAATCAGGAGTGATTTTTCGTAAATAAACCCATTTGAAAAGGGAAAAAAGGATGATAAGAACTCCAAACTTAACAAGAAGAAAAATCACAATTTTTAAATTATTCTTTCTGTAAAAATTCATGCAATCCCTTATTATTGGATGATATCTTCTTTTTCTTCAATATCCGGGTAATTTATTAATACCGTTTTTTTCTTCCCAAAAAAAACGAAAATACTGCCTGCTGCAGCCGCATCTGCCCCGGCATGTAATACTTCTTTCAAATCAGAATAATTTCCTGCCCCTCCAAGCGCAATAACCGGGATATTAACTATTGATGAAATGTGATTAATTAATTGATAATCATATCCTGAATACGTACCATCCTTGTCAATACAGTGTATTAAAATTTCTCCGGCCCCTGATTGTTCCATCAACTCTGCACAATGCGATGGAGTCATTCCTGTGGAGCATAATCCCCCATGTGTATACACAACCGGACCTGATTCAGTATAGCGATAATCAATGGAAACAACAATACTTTGTCTTCCAAATTTCAATGCAGCTTCGGTAATAAATGAAGGATGGTGAATTCCAAAGGATGAGATACATACTTTTTCAATACCCATAAAAAAAATCTGCCTGATCTCATCGATAGATCGAATTCCACCCCCGAATGTTAGTGGCATCCAACTCTCTTCAGAAATCTTACCTATCAATTCATAAGGAAATCTGTGGTCAGAACCGTTGTATATTTTTTTTGAAGCATCTATATCTAAAATAATAAGTTCATCCGCTTCATAATCATTAAATATTTTTATGGCATAAATCGGTTCAGATATCTGTTTAGGTTCAGAAAAGCCGATTGTTTTTACAAGATGGTGATTACTTAATAATAGACAGGGAATAATCCTTTTTCGTAACATATTACGTCCGAAAAAAATTTTCGAGGACTTTTCTGCCTGCTTGATGGCTCCTTTCCGGATGGAATTGTACGCCATATAAATTACCAATAACAAAACCGGATGGAAATGGAATACTATGCTCAGTTATAGTCTGAAATACATCGTCATCTTTTAATTCAACATAATATGAATGAGCAAAATAAAATCGCTCTCCTGATTTTATTCCATATAATAATGGGTTTTCTGTAGAATAGTGTACTTCATTCCAACCCATATGAGGTATATGAAACCCGGTTTGTTCTGGTAATTTTTTGGTGACTGCATTAATCAGGCCTAAACCCTCACACGATCCTTCTTCACTCTTTTTTGTGAATAGTTGCATTCCCAGACATATTCCTAATACTGGAATTTTTTTAGTAGCAACAACAGTCTTTAAACTATCTACAAGATCTAGTTCATTGAGTGTCTCCATTCCAGATTGAAAGGAACCCACACCAGGCAGAATAACCTTATTACACATCTTTAACGTTGTACAATCGATGACGCGAAGGCATTCTCCTCCTAACTGTTCGCATTTTGCAAAAACAGAACGGAAATTTCCAATTCCTAAATCAATAACCCCGATCATTTCAGCCTTTTTATCCTCTTGGGCCCCAATGTATATCTGATTCCTGAATAAAAAAGAGGTGGGAGATGGCGATATGAGAAATTACTTCGTATGGGTGCATGAAGAATCTTCTCAAATTCTTCATCCGAAAAACCCAATTTATTCATAATATATCTTCTATCTTCCTTTTCTGTTTCAAAAGAGTAAAATTCTTGATCAAATTGCTTAATTGCCGATTCTCTTGTAATATGACCCGACCTAATCAGGACTGAAAGATCAGTAATTCTCTTATCGATACCAAATTTTTTTGGGAGATAGAATGCAAAAGCCCACCTCGTAAAGATGCTTTCAAAATGGTGTCCCCCATAATATTTCCATCCTAATTCTTCAGATAACAGTTTATCAACTTCTTTGTGATTATAATCAATAAAATTCAAAGGAGAAATACTTTGAAATCCTCCAATTCTTTGAACTATTCGTTCCTGGAATTTCTGAAGAGGAAATTTTTTTAGAGAAATATTTCCAAATTTTTTCTGGATATCTGTGATAAAAATGGGATCATGGTGCCATGACCACTCTTTTGGTATCGGACCTTCAGTTCGAAATGAATCTCCACTGATGATAGTTTTAATCCCATTTTCATAGGCAACACGATACAACGATGCAAATATTGCATGATCCTGTGGAGTATCAATAGCCGGGATGGATGCATAAAAAAAAGATCGCTGCAAATCACAATATTCATTCCAATCTACTACAAATGTGGTTAGATCTACATCCAATTTTGTACAGATTTTTTTTATATTATTCGCTGCAACTTTAGAATCCATGTGAATATCGCAATGGAAAGCAAGAGGATTTAATCCCCATTTTTCTTTCAATAAATATAAAACATAGGAGCTATCTCTTCCTCCACTCACTCCCAGAATGCAATCATACTCTGAATGAAAATTCTTTTCCTTGCATCTTTTAAAAAAATTGGTTAGTTTTTTGCTGGTCTCACTCGAGATAGAGTATTTTTTATCCATTATTTCAAAATTATGACAATAATTACAAATGCCATCTGTATCGAATTGAACATGTGGAAAAGAAGAGTCAAGTATACATTTCTTGCATTGTTGAATGGCCATCTTTAATATTAGTTAGATTTTTAATAGATTATTGCTTTCTCTAATCTTTTGTTTCCATCAAATTCAACATTTGTTTTAAACCGAATTTATAATGATATTTCGCCCTGCCTGACAGACAGGAGCCCATTCAGGATTTTCATGTATGGCGATGAGTATATCACATCGATATCATGAGTTACACACAGGGCAAATTCGCATCCGTCCGGGTATTCTGGTTTGATTATTCCCTGTTCATAGAGGTATTCTGATACCGAAGGTCTGAAGATATCCCTATCCTGGCTTGCCCAGTACGGAAACCGGCCATGCATATCACGGATGGGATTTTCGTATTCTTCCCGCCTGGTGAACCGATCCCAGAGATCCGGGCGTGATTCAAATAATCCTTGCTTTATCGAAAAGAGTTCCTGGTAAAAATGCATTTTAACCTTGTTAGAAAAAATAATTTGATTGGGCTTATCATATCTTATTATTACTCTACAATAATCATGGATTTTTAATTTAATATTATAAGGTCTTGTTGGGTATAACGGTAACGATGTCGATGAATCCTTTTAACTTCCTTATTTTTATTGACCATTCTAGGTTGTTCTTTGCATATTCCCTCATTTTCAGAGGATGTTCAGGTTCTGATAGGATTCTTTCTATAAATTTTATTATTTGAGAAATTTCGATTGGTGTTTCATCAGGAGGAAAATGTAAGATATATGGGAATTCGTCCGGGAAATCAGGATCTTTACATGCAATGATGAACGGTATTCCCCTTGCACAATACTCACGGCCTTTTAATTCAGATGTCATACTTAACCCTTTTCTATGTATGGCAAGACTTCCTATCGCTACGTGGCACTGATTATAAAGGCTATCTAGTTCTTCACCGGTTATAAATCCATGGATTATTATCGAAAATAATGGGTTTTCTTTTGTTTGGAGTTTTGAAATATTAAAAATCTCAATTCCATTTCCGACAAGATGCAAAATAATTGGAATTTCTCCATTATATTGGTTTAATCCTTTAATTAACCGATCTAACCCATGCCAAATATTGAATCGTGCCACACAAATGAGTTCATAACAACTCTTTCTTAAATTTTGATTGTTTCTTATTGGATAATTTTTTACAATAATTCCATTTCCAATAGTATAATGAGGTTTATTTTGGTTTAATATATGTGAAATCTCCTGTTGGGTTATTTCATCTGTAACACCAATAATTGCATTTGATTGATTAATAATGAAAGGTGAAAGATATTTTTCAAAAATGCTTAATAAAGACTTTCCTGACGCTAGAAATTCTTTATATGCGATTGATTGGTGTTCTGTGATTAAAAAACATTTTCGAAACAATCGAAAATAATTTATTGGGTAATAAAGTGGAAAAGAATTGATTCTGCGATAATATAAAATATCTTCACTTGTTAGTGATTTTATCAAAGAAGACAATGCTATCCTAGCAATTAATACCCTTTTTATTCTGCCAATTAAAGAATGGTTTGATACCTTTGATATTGGAATAATCTTGAGAAATGGATAATCTGGATATTCTTCGTCATCAAATCCCAGCATAATTACATGAACATTTACTCCGAGAGCTGATAGAGCAAGAGATTGTGATATTACTTTTTTCATTACACCACTATGTGGTTCAATAACTCCATATAAAAAGTAGTAAAAAATCAATTTTTTATACCAATTTATAATTTACGGATTATTTTGTTTGTTGTTAAAATTCTTGAATTAATATGGTATGTCATAATACTATACATTTAATAGAAATTCACGAATTAAATACGACCTCACAAATCCCATCTCTTGATTTCCAAAATGATTTATCATCTAATATTTCAAAAGATGAATTGAAATAATAATTAAAAACAATTCTAAAAATATTGACTGGAGTAATATTTGAGTAAATTTTATCATTGCCCCCACTTGGAAGATACAATGCCTGGAAATTATTTGTAAGGTAATCCATATTAGTAATGTAACCTTCATTAATCGAATAATTAGGAATGCATGACCAATTTTTCAAAAAGTCTTTGTGATTTTCAATTTGATTGATATTTGGTTTAATACCATGATCTGATATTATAATTATTACCGGATCTGGGTCACTATTGGATAAAATATCATCAATGGTCTTGATAATAATATCATTTACTGATAAAATTTTTTCGATATATGTGTGATTGTTTTGATCATCAGAAAGCCCCTCCCATCCATTTATATGTGCAAATGAATAGGTATTATTAGGGTTTGTAGATATTAATGAAATATTTGCAAAGGTTCCACGGATAAATTTATCTGTATCCTCGATTCCGGCTTTTTGAACGATTTTATCAATTTCCTTTATACTAGAACTTGGTCTTGGTAAACCAAGTAAATACACTCTAATAACATAGTAGAATTGATAAGAAAGTGTTCTGTCAATCAAAGTGATCTTCCATATGGACTCTTCCAGCATTTTTGACTTGATTTTTTTCATATCTGATCCATATTGATTGATGACAACATCTGCATTAGCATTATTTTGAGTAGTAATCCAATTTGATGAGATATGAATAGTAGTATAATTCATCATATTAAAAAATTTTAAAATATTGTTATCTTCTATTTCCTTATCAGAAATCTTAGAAGAATGTAAATAAGCCATATTCAGGATACTTGGTAAAGAAAGACCCGTTTGTCCATAGTTACTCCGTGAATTATTGATAACATGAAATCCATGTTTTGATAAGTTAGAAATAAATTGATTATTGTTAAAATTATATATTTCCTGTAATGTTTCACTCCCAGGATAGCGATCAATAATAATGAAATAAAAATCACGTTGATTAAGTTTAGAAGGTGCAATATCTTGTGTAATATAATTATCAGGAATATTCATTGATGATGAGGAATCATTGACCCATATTACTGAAAAATTTATAAAAATAAAATTCGCGACACAAATAATAAGGAGAAAAAATGTAATCACATTTAAAAATTTCGTCAATGATTGAATGAAAGAAAATTGTCCATGATAAACAATCCAAATACAGATAATTATCAAAACTATGCTAATTATAAAAATTAATCCATATAATTGAAACAATAATGTAAGAGGAAAAAAAGATGATATATACTCCGTCATTGGGAAATATAAATAATTCATTATTAGAAAGAATGTAATAATGATTCCAATTTTTTTATACTCTCGCTTTAATAATACTGATATTATTAAAATAAATAATATTGTAATAAAAAAGAAAAAAATCGGGGCCAGCAATGCTGTAAAAGATAATATTTTTAAGTTTATTGTGAATATGGAAATAATTAAAAAGATCACAAAAAAGAAAGGATGGAATGGAAAAATACGATAATTAATTTGCATTCTTGATCTTTACCATATAATATAGAATTCTTTTAGAATCAATCAGATTTTCCTTTCTAATTATTGAAAATTTTTTTGAGAATTCTGATTCGAAAATATCTACATTATAATCAATAAAAATATCCTCTCTCATCAATAACATTTCTTGAATCTGGCTGTCACTTTTTGGAATAAATTCGATGATTAAGTGTTGCGTTATATCATAAAAAAATTGAGAGACGAAATTAATTGGAATATTATGGGAAATGCAAATATGGTGAATCAGTGCCAGTGCTATTACCATATCTGCGGAACCCCTGTTTTTGAATGATTTCCTCTCTGATAAGTTCCATCCTAATTGTGAGGTTGGATTTGTTAAATCCATCAGAATTGGTAAAATATTTTTAATCTGATTATTCCGACATTTATCATATATTTGTTCAATACATGAATGATCACTATCTATCGATAGAATAAATTCACTATATTTACTTGCAATAATACTAAATTCACCTGCATTGCATCCGAGATCCCATGTCCTTTTTGGGTTTATGGAAGAAAGGATATCTGAAATAAATTTGGTTTTCATTTTAAAATCCTGAGATGAGTATCGATTATTCGTGTAGTAAGAATCCCATTGTGATTTTATGGAGTTTACATTTAATGTTTTTACTGTATGTTTTAAATTTGCACATAATCCCTTTAGTGCATTTTTTGATATTTTCATCTTACGATCTATTTGTTTTTGATTATCTTTGATGGATTTAATCTCTCTGGAATGAAGAAATATATGAATTAATAATCCAATATTTAATTTAGAACGTATTGGAAGGATTTTCGATGCGACTTCGAGTGGAATTCCATCGAGAAAATTACTTTGGATTATACCCAATTTTGGATGGCAATAACTCATGATACTTAAGTTAGTTAAAAACATTTCACAGAATTGCCGATATGCAACCCATGGTTTTCCATCCCAAATATCAAACGACAAAGTATCTATAAAAATTGGTTCTCCATTTACAAATTGGACATTAAATGGTGTTGCATCTTTTAAGATTATCCCATAATCGAGAGATATGTTTAAAATTTTTAATGTTAGAAGAGCTGCATCCCTAAGTTGAGAAAAACTCCATTCATATGGATATGAAATAAAAGGTATTGTATCGGGTATGATTATTTGATATTTTCCAAATTCATCAAAACCCGATTCTCCATCAGTATGGCTTATAAGTAGTTTTTCTGATATAAGTTTAGAAAATAATCCGGAATTTTTAATTCTTTGGTATTTTTCAAGATATATTGCATTAATTCTTCGATATGCTTTATCATTTTCAAAAAAAATATGCCCAGAAGGATCTCGAAACGAAGCGGGATCACGATTATTGGTTTTTTTCATTTCCTAATTTTTTTAATAAATGTTTTTATTTTTTGCCAATATAGATGCATAGAATATAATAAACTAAGAAAGATAGCCAACAACATTTGCCATATCATACTCCCAGTCCCTGGATCAAGATAGGCAGAAACTGGCCAGACAAGCAAAGAAAATATAAATATTATAATTATGAGAATTTTAATTTTTGTCATGACTTGTTTTATATAATTTTGACTTTTTAATTTATATGTTAGGGTATGTTTTTCTTTCTAATGAAACTTTCCATCAAAAAGGTTCATATTTTTTTTAGAAAAATCAACTGTTTTTTGAAAAAACAATCACAATTTTTTATAGATATTCACATAATTTTTCACCATTTTTGTTAAACTAAATTCAGATAATACTCGACTTCGGTTAAAAATTCCCATTTTTCGATGGATTGACTCATCTTCGGTGATATATCTAACAGCATTTGCAAAGGCCCGAATGTCATCCATTGGGCATAAAACTCCTCCCTTTCCATCAATTACCTGTTCTGGCAGACTTGCAACATTTGTTGAGACAATCGGCATTCCACATGACATCGCCTCCAATATTGATAGACAGAATCCCTCCATACGCGTAGGAAATAGAAATAATTCACCTAAATTGTATATCTCAATTAATTCCTGTAATGTAAGTCTTCCTAGGGATATTATATTTTGGCCAGTTCTGATTTGTCCTTTTCGTAGTCCCCCCGTCATCAACAAAATATATTCATTCCCTAATTCTTTCATAATATGAGGAAGTAAATCTCCTCCCTTTCTAATCGTAGGATTACCTGAAAAAAATAAAATTTTTTTATCAGTTGGTAAACCATATTTTTTTCTTAAAAGTGAAGGATCTGTATTTATTGGTTTAAAAATTTCTTCATCAATCCCATTGTATATCAAAACAGAGTTATCATAATCAAAAAATTCCTCAATTTTTTTTTGACAATATCGGCTTATACTCACTACCATATCAGAATTTAAAATAGTTTTTTGTTCATCATAAAATATTTTAGAGTGGTATAGTCGCTGGGCAATTGATTTATATGGGTAAAAAATAGGATCATGGACAATTAAATGTTCAGTCACCACGAGAGGTGATAATCCTACAAAGGCAAATCCATTCCAGGTATTTGAATGAATAATATCATAACCTGCTGATTTACACATTTTTCCCATGAATGATGGGATATATCCAGACCAATTCGGGAGATATTGAATATCTGCATGTATCGATGAATTATTTAAACCGGAAACAAGGTTGTAGGTGAATATATCTGACCCTGAACCCGCTTTTGCTAATGGGAAAAGTATTTTCAATCTTGATCAACTCTTGGTTTTTCAAGTATCAGGATCCAAGTTGGAATGAGCGGGAAGAGCAATGTCAGGAATATTTTCGGCATTCGGGTAATGTATGATCCTGGTTTAATGAGATCAGTGCCAGCAAATAATTCCGGCTCCCTGATTATCCTGATTGTATAGTCATGAATCCTGAACATTGAGATTATTTTTTTAAGGGACCACCATGTAAGATGTTTCTCATAATAATAATCACCACGATTCATTAGTCTTAAGTAACGATGACCCAGTCCCTTCGGTACCCATGAAAGAAAAGGAAGATGATGATAATGCCCTTCCATGATAGAAAGGGCATTCCCTGCAGCACAATAACTTACTCCTCCTGATTTAAGTGTTCTATATATCTCTTTGTACAATTTTTTTGAATCTGGGAGGTGTTCACACACATGGTTACAGATATAGAGTGTTGTGGAATTGTTACGAAACGGAAGATTCATGCCATCAGCACAGATAAAATCAATATCCTGAAAAAGGTAATCATGTTTTGCTTTTTTTAATGCTTCAAAATCGATATCAATTCCAATTTTTTTACGAAAATTTCCTTTCAAATGGTGTAGGATAATTCCTCCTGAACATCCTATATCAACAATTATTCCGAAATTCCTGTCATTTTTAAAATAATCGTCTAATACCAATTGTATTTTATCTGCTTTATCCCTCCTACCATTTAAATTTAAAACTGCTGGATTGATTTGTGAATATCCTTCCTGGTATTCAGACCTCATTTGATTCATGTAATACTCCCTGATATACTTCGATAAACTGGTCACTGATTTTATCCCAGGAAAAACGCTCCCGAACGGTCTTTAGTCCAGCTTCCCTGAATCTATCAGCCAGATCTGGGTTTTCAAAGATTCGAATAATGGCATCAGCAAGAGCATAAGGATCCCCTGGTGGGACGAGCAAGCCATTTATTCCGTCTTTAATAATATCTGGTATTCCTCCCGTATCAGTTCCGATAACCGGAGCACCGGATGCCATGGCTTCGAGAAGGACAACCCCGAGCCCTTCACTCTGGTCTTTATAGGTAATTGAAGGAAGAACAAATACACTAGCATTTTTGTAACACATTCCTAATTCATTCCTGGGTAAATTTCCCAGAAAACGAACGTTTGATGTTATATCCAGATCACTTGCCAGTATTTCTAAAGATTTCTGTTCAGGTCCTTCACCGACAATGAACAATTGGATAGAATTATCTTCCACATGGATATTTTTTAAAGCTTCAATGAGAATATCAGTTCCTTTTAAAGTTATCAGTCTGCCAACAAAAAGAATATTTTTTTGATGTTTGATATCAAAATGAGGTTTAGAACTAAACTCTTCAGGGTTAATACCCATTGGTATTACTTGAGAATTAATCCTATTATATGGGATTAGATCCTGAAGTAATCTATATGTATGACTGCTATTTGTTGTAATAATGTTTGAATACTTTGAAATAACTCGTATCAATGGATGTGCCAGTCTATGTGAATGGACAAGATGTATATCTGTTCCATGAATGGATGATATATGTGGAATTCCTGTAATTAGTTGAATAATTGCCCCTATCAGACCTTGTGGAATGATCCAATGAGAGTGAATGATATCAATTTTCTCATTTTTCGCGATTTTAAATGCAAACAGTAATTGACATGCTGAAAATAGGAATAATTGAAAAATTGCTAAAGGTGATTGATTAATCGACGGAATAATCCCTCCCTTTTTATTTAACAGTTGTCCTGTTCGAGTAAACCAGTAAGGAAATCGAAAAATTTTGATACCATCCTGGACCTCATAACAACGAAGTCCTGGTTGATTGGGGCAAAGAACAATTACCTCATATTCCTTGATTGTAATAGCTAAAGTTAAATCTCTCATAAACATACTATGAACGTCTTCTTTATGGGCCGGGTATGAGCTGGTAAGAAATAGTATTTTTTCCATACAAAAAATGAGAGATGATTTTTTTCATTATTTACTAATATACATACTCCAGAAATCTGTAATTAAATCAACTAATATCTTCATTCTTTCAATGAGAATGTTATATGTAAATACAATCAAAATTATTTATATGTGATGTTTGATTTTACGCACCAGGCATACATTGACCTCTGTGCTAGATTAACTAAATCGTCTTATAATTTTTATTCAGTAGCAGAATTCCTTTCGACTTTTTCCAATACTCCTATCTATGACAAAAAAATCGTAATAATTCGCCATGATATTGATCGATGGGTTAATAATGCGGAAAGGATGGCCCATTTAGAAAAAAAAATGGGCATTAAATCTTCCTACTACTTTAGATATCCTAGTACCTTCTCTCCGCTTGTTATGAAATTGTTATATTCATATGGTCATGAAATTGGATATCATTACGAAGTCCTTTGTAAAACCAAAGGAGATATAAGTTCAGCCTGGGTTTTATTTCAAAAAGAATTGTCAATTTTTCGTGAAATTATTCCAATTCGTACTGTGAGTATGCACGGTTCTCCTCTCTCTCCATATGATAATCGGCGTATTTGGAATTATTATTCGCTGTCTGACCTTGGGATTATTGGTGAAGCGTATGATATACCTGGTAATTTTCTCTATTTTACGGATACTGGTCGGGCATGGAATGGAAAAAATAATCTTCGCGATCATATGTCTGGGGGGATATTCTATTTTCGTCAAATTCATACAACTCAGGAATTGATTGAATTTATTTATAAGGAAAACCCCCCTTTTTTATATTTAAATATACACCCTGAAAGATGGAATAATTCTCCAGTTTTGTACTCTGTGAGCTTAATTATGGATAATGTCTTTTCAGCGGGAAAAAAGATCATTACGTTATATCGGGATTTTTAATATGAATAATGTGTTTGCAATTTTGGGAACTGCAGGGTGCAAAAAAACACTTTATACAATAGATTACCTCAAGACGAGAATGAGGGACCTTCCTATCGTAATTTTTGAAACCGATTTTCGATTTATTTTTACTGCATCTCAAATTATTTTTAAACGTAATCATCTTCTTTTTACTTGGCAGAATGCAACAAAATGGACCGAGAGATTAATCGCTTTAATTAAACTGTTTGGTTTTTCAGTATTTTTGATCCTTCCACCTTTTATTATAAAACCTCTTTTTATTATAATTGGAATGATTAGATCTGCAATTTTTTCATATCAATTGAGTAACCGTGGGATTAGTTTTTATCCTGTCAAAAACTTATCGACCCAAATAACAAAAACTATTCTCATAAACAATGGGATTACCTGGGCATTCCTGGCTAGTAGTCAATGGATTATAAAACCAGAAATACTCACGAACGAATATAATATTATAAATTTTCATCCTGGAATATTACCCTATCACCGTTCGCTAGATTCATTTTTCTGGTCAATATTTAACCATGATGGAATCGGTGTGAGCGCCCATATTGTTGATTCTGGAATTGATACTGGGCCGATTTTAAAAAGGTTCTTCTTTTTTCCTAATGGCATTGATTTAATAAAATTAAGAAAGGAATGTGATCGTTTATTTCCTATTTTTGTATACATTATGATAGATCAAATCTACAATAAGGGAATTCAACCAATACATCAGGAAAATGGGTTAGGTCTCCACCATCGACCGATGAACCTGAATGAACTGAAAATGACGGGAAAAATTCTAAAAAATTTGTATCATGATATTTATATTAATTAATTTTCTCAACGCTAATTATTATTTTAGAGGAATATTATGTTATTTTAGATGGCTCCTCATTTGAATGATATGACCTAATATATCAAATGAAAAATATGAGTGAATACATATTGCATCGTTGGCAACCAGAATGGATATCCGTTCATTTTTGCATGAGTATAAAAAAGAACCATCATGAATTGAATAGAGACTGGGATACTGATCAAAACTCCATAAAAAATAGGGAAAATCCTTTTTGATAACCATATGTCCCTTTTGATGATTGCAGATCCCATAAGTAGGAGATATATCATGAGAACAATCGCAATCATCAAGGATCGATATTGAAGAATTGAAAAACCTGCAAAAATATATCCGGATATTATGATCATGAGTGGACTCAGAAGTATTAGAGATATGGTTGAATAGAAAAGCCATCCTTTTTGGTTTTTTCTTATGAGTGGTGAGAATAGGAGAACCGAGGAGATTCCCATTGGAATATAGAGAGGTGAAAAATATCGCATGTCAGGTAGGCTCCCCTCACTCATTATTGATCCATGCATTACACGGGCATAGGCAATAATGGTAATTCCGATGATAAAAAAACAAAAATATGTCTGTTTTTTAATCTCTGTAGTAAATATTTTACTACATTGATCTCGCGATTTGATCCCATAAACAAGAGCTGGCAGAAAAATCGGGCTCATGAGAAGAATGCCTATCCCTCCATTTAGAGGGTTCATTAAGAGGTAGTATAAATCAACATGTATTGTTTGGATGTTCGGGACAAAGAAATGTATTGCATAGAATATATATGACGTAACATCCTGAAAGATACTACTATTGTTAAAACCACCATTCTGAATTATGGATGCCGTCTCCACAAATCTACTATTTACTACATAATGATATTGAGGGGGTAATAAGGGATTTTGTGTTATTAGAAAGTTATTTAGGAAAAATGGTAAAAGCCCAGCAATTGAACCAATAGTTCCTGCAAGAATCCGTTTAAAATTATTCATATTAAGAATACCAAAATTGCCAGTATTCTTTGTTAGAATGGATACCATTTCCCATAAAGCCAAACCAATTAATATAATTGATCCATATTCCGGTCTAGCCCAGCAAATTAATCCACCAATGAAAAAAACCCCAAAGGTCTTTGGCAATGAATTAGAGCATCGGTTTATAGAAAACGTCAGGATGAGACATGCCACAACAAATGCTATTAATATATGGTCTTTTGCTGATCCTGACCAGAACAGATATGAGGAACATGAGATGACTGACATTGCTCCGAGAATCGATATCGTCCGTGATAGTAGTAATGATCGGAAAGTTGTGTATATCATCGGTGCAATGAGAGCACAGAGTATTTCGCAGGTAAATACTATTGCTGCAGATTCTACCGGACTGTCATCCCAAGTTGTCTCAAATGGCTGGTAGAAATAAAGGTTTAAAAGAAAAAATCCTAAGAATAAGAATAGAAAAATAATAAATACTTTCTCTAAATTTTTATATTGGAATCTGGATGATAATGTAATACATCCAAGGAGAGACAGTGTTCCGGCAACAAACCATCCGATTAGAAAAAGTAAACGGAAAAAATCTCCAAAAGTATGAATTATTAATAAGGATGGGATCGCCAGGAAAGGCAACATCAGGCTATACGCAAGGTAATTATCACGTGTTGTAAAATAAGCACTCAGTTCTCCAGAAAAAAGTCTTCCATATTTACCTTCGTTTTCTATAAGCTGAGAACCAGTGAATAGTTGATTTAGTTGGTTTGTTGTGATCCATTCATCAGTGATAAATAATGATGGAGAGGAAATGGAAAAACAAAGACAAAATGATAAACCTGCTAGGATGAGCATTATTACAAGATCGACTTTATTATTCTCATCCAAATGAAACATCACATAATATTTCTTTTCTCATATGTTTAAATCCGTGGTCTTGTAGAATCACCTATCTAGCTTTAAAACAAATTTTTCATATGCACTTATATCGTGTTCTTTTCTTTCTCTCCTTCTTTCTGGCAATTTTTGGAATAATTGATGGAGCGGATAATTTAGAAAATTCCCTTTTTATAAAATCAATAGATTTCTATCAGAAGGGTGATTATGAAGCATCATTGAAGATGGTTAATGATATTATTTCAATAAATGAAACGAATGCTTCTGCTCTCAATCTTCGCGGTTTAATCAATATGAATCTGGGAAAACATGAAGCCGCTCAAAAGGATTTTGAAAAAACACTGCAATATAGTAGTAACCACTCCCAAATCTATTACAATCTAGGTCTTAATGCATATCATTCTGGGAATATGTTCCAGGCAGATCATTACTTTAGCAAGGCATATGAAGATAATAATCCCTTTTTTAATCTCTTTTATTATGCGGGAGTTGTAAAATCAGAGTTGGGTCAATATAATGATGCAGTCTCCCTCCTTAAAAATGCATCACGTATACATCCTCATGATCCGCAGGCATGGATTCATTTGGGTATCGCATATGAACAGATACGAAAATTTGATCTAGCTGTTCAGGCATATGATAATGCCATTATCTCAGACCCTGCCCTTCCTGGACCTTGGATGAACAAAGGTAAAATATTTCTCTCATTCGGAAACATCTCATTAGCATGGATGGCCTTTGAGAATTATACATCCTTGGATCCTGATGATGATATAGGCTGGTTTTACTATGCCAAATCCCTTCATGATGATAAGATGTTGAATGCGTCAATAGAGGCATTACATCAGGCTATTGAAATTGATCCAACGAATCAAATCTATTCTGAACACTTAAAGTTGTATATCGATGAAAAAAACTCCATAGAATTAGGGGCCGTAAGTGAGCGACTAGATGATCGATTTATTATTTTATTATTATTTATTATTGGTTGCATGAGTATTATAATAATATATAGAAAATAGGGGATAGGTTTTCCTTTACTTGTTGCAGAAAATTTATTTACTCTTTTAAAAATTTATAGGGATATGAAATATTTCCCAAATGTAAATTCTAATATTGGTAACCAATAAGTATATCCGTTTGGTTTTTGATGACCAGTAATAACAGTGTCGATTATCTGAAATGTCAGGGGAATTACAACCAGAATTAAAATGACATAAAGTAAGGTTTTGTTTGAAAATGGATATTCCTTTGATATAGTTGCTAAAATAATACTCAATATTCCAAAAACTATCATCATATATTCCAACGGAACCATAAAATCCTGAAATGATGCACCTTGGGTTGATAAACTCAAAATTATTAGAATGTACGATATTGGAAAACACATTATTGCAGTTATAAATATCTTAAAGACTTTTTCAGTAGTTGAGGAGATAATGGGCGATAAAAGAAGTATTGATACGATATTTAGTGGAACATACAGGGGGGAATAGTATCTCATGTCTGGTAACACTCCAAAACTTACATTTGAACCGTGTAATACCCTGAGGTAGGCAAGAAATGATATAAAGATAAAAAATATTGCAAAATGAATCATCATTTGAGATTTGACCGTATAATTCTTGTGAATATTCTTTCTATGTGCAAAAAAAAATCCACATGCAGGGAGCAGGAGTGGAACGATAAAAAGAATACCCACTCCTCCGTTTTGTGGATCTATCATTATCCCATATAAATCAGATATATCTATGCTATCCGGCATGTAGAATGAAATAACCTTCCATATCATCGAAAATACTCCGCTATTTATGTGGGTTATAGCATTCGATTCAATTATCTCTGCAGTTTGATCCACTGGCAAATTTCGAGTAGCAATATAGATGTATTGAGGGGGGATAAATGGATTTTTGGTTGTTATAATATTATTATAGAAAAATGGAATTAAACCACATAGAGTCCCTCCTCCTGCCCATCCTACTGCGATTATTATTTTTTGGAGTGAGCGTCTTTTATCTACATATTGTGGAAAAATGTTTTTCCAAACAAACCATCCAACCAATCCTAATAATACCACAACTCCATACTCGGTTCTTGCCCAGCAAAGCAGACCGCAGATCAAAAATAAAAAAAACCATCTTACTCCTGATTGATGGTTAATAATCAGAGAGATCAGAAAAAAAATACAGGTGACAAGAAAAGCCACTAATATATGATCTTTTGCTGATCCGGCCCATATCAGATATGATGAACAACATAATGTAATGATTGAAGATATAATTGCAGTTTTCCTATTGTTTAATAATTGGATGAAAGTGCCATATAAAAGGGGTGTCATGAGGCTGAAAAGTACACTCCCCATGAAAATTATGGCCGCTGTCTCAACAGGTCTGATTTCACTTTCTGCGGGGAATGGTCGGTAAAAAATGATGTTTGAGATGAAAAGTGCTGTAAAAATAATAAACAAACACAGAGAGATTATTTCATCCCGTTTATTATATACAAAAAATTTTCTAAATAGGGCGAGGGTGATGTATCCGATGCTTGCCCATATGCATAAAAATAACAATCTAAAATTATCTGATGTGACATGGATTATATGTAACACAGGTAAAGAGACAACTGGAAGAAATAAACTATACGCCAGATAATTCTGTTTGGCTACAAAATATGAGTCTAATTCTCCTGTAAATAATGTACCGTATTTTCCTTCATTAAAGGTAATTTGTGAATTATGAGATATTTGATAAAGTTGATTCAGAGTAATCCATTCATCATTCATCAATATGCCGGGGGTGGTGATAGCGAAACAGCACACAAAGGATATCCCGGCCAATATGCACATTATGATGAGATCTGTTTTTAGAAAACCTGTGTTTTCCGATAAACATGGTCTTAAACGGGTAATATGCATGTGATCAACTATTATTTTTTTATATGATTATAGTTAATGGCACTATTATCTGGAAGTTGTGCCTTATACTATGAAATGCAAATAGAGTGGTAACCTTGAATAATCTTTTTATTATGATTATTCAAAAACGTTGTAACTGGCATAATAATTGGCTGGGAGAAAGGTATTGCATGAATAAAGAAAAGTGCCATGTATTATGTAGATTGAAAAGCAGGAGCATTATATCCAAACTGTTGGTGGTCTCGATACTTGTATTCGTGCTCGGTCTTGTTAATGCAGAACAGACAGGAGATTCTCTGAATACGGACAGTGATTTCAAGAATAATGAGACTTTGTCTAATTGGTTAATACAAGGAGAAAATTTTTTTGAAAATGGGGATTTTGTCCTTGCATTAAAAAATTATCAGAATGCGTATGAGATATCCCCTGATGACTCGGACATCCTGTATAAAATTGGATTAACACATTTAATGCTTGGGAATATGGAGATTGCAGAGCAATATTTTAATGATTCAATACGGAAAAATGGTAATCCTGAAGTTTTATTCTATCATGGTGTTGCAAATTACGGATTGAAGCGTTATTCGCAGTCAATAAAATCTTATGGAAAATACCTGGATTTCTATCCAAACGACTCATATGCCTTATTTAATCTTGGACAAGCATACGAGCAGGATGGAAAGTACAATTTTGCCCTACAGGCCTATGAAAATGCAACACGGGTAGATCCATCATATGCAAAACCATGGTATTTTATTGGTGTTTTGTATGGATCGTTTGGGGATCATAGAAAAGCAAGAGATTTTTATGCTCATTATTCAGAGTTAGAGCCTGATGATCATCGAGGTTGGTTTGCCTTGTCACAGGAGGAGTACTGGATGAATAATGTAAATGAATCAGTTACTGCAATAGAACATGCAATTCATTTGCGTCCAGATAATTCCGCATATCTAGATTACCTGAAAATGTACTCCAGTGGTAACAACTCTCATAATAGCAAAAATACTCCTTTATCAGTTATATCAACTCTCGTTGCATTATTGGTGGGTGTGTTATATTACAAACGAGCTGTTTGAAAAATTGAAATATGCTAATTTTTAAAAATAATTGCTCGGAATTGTTATGTTCGGAACAAAAAATAGAATTAGAATTAGATTATAACTCCACCATTATATCCTGTTGCGAGAGTTTTTGCAACAAGAGTTGACGCTCCAACCTTTGGTTTAATTTCAATGGTGAATGACTCTCCTGGTTCTGGACCTGGGTCTGCAAATGTTGAAACCTTTACTTTTTCAGTTGGACGAAGAATAGAGGTACCTGCAGTTCCCACTCCTGAATAAATAAGAGAACCTCCTTTAATCTCTCTTGCTTTGCCACCTTCCAGACTCCATACATAGGCGACCTCTCTCATTTTCTGGGGTTGTCCTCCCTCAGGAATTGCGAGATAAAAGTTAATTTTCACTGCTTTGCCACCAGTTATACTTCCATACAACTGGCCATCTAATACTAAATTCGATGTTGACTGCTTCACACCTGAGTAGGTAACTTCCTGTGACTTCTGAGTAGCAAAGAATCCTGCACCCAGCATAACATAGGAAAACACTGCGGCCACTACAACAAAGGCAATCAGAACGATTGCTGCTTCGAGACCGGAAAATGCTGCTTCTTTCTTCATGTCTATTCACCTGTCTGGATCACCCAGACTATCTCACTATTGCTTTATTTATATATATAACTTTGGGTTATGGGGTATATTGGACACTATTCTTTAGTCAATCAAATTAATGTTAAGAAATAAAAACAATGGCTAAAAATCAGATCTAAAAAATGGGTGAAAGGGGGGAGTGATATTATATGATTACTCCACCACTAAAACCAGTTGCAAGTGTTTTTGCAATAAGTGTTGATGCCCCAACTTTTGGTTTAATTTCAATGGTAAATGAATTCCCAGGTGCTGGTTCTTTTCCTGCAGGGGTAAGAGTTACTTTAATTTTTTCTGTAGGTTTAAGTATAGAGTCTCCTGGTTTATTTTCATATCCAATCCCAGAACCACCACTGGTGTATTCTGTATCTGCACCACCATTAAGGCTATATACATATACTACTTCGGATAAACTTTGTGGTTGACCGCCCTCGGGTATCGCCAAGTAAAAATCAATTGATTTAACTTCTTTGTCTGTACTATCATAATTACCATATAATTGACCATCTAATACGAGGTTAGATGTCGACTGTTTTACACCTGAGTAGGTAACTTCCTGTGACTTCTGAGTAGCAAAGAATCCTGCTCCCAGCATGACATAGGAAAACACTGCGGCCACTACAACAAAGGCAATCAGGACGATTGCTGCTTCGAGACCGGAAAATGCTGCTTCTTTCTTCATGTCTATTCACCTGTCTGGATCACCCAGACTATCTCACTATTGCTTTATTTATATATAAAGGTAATGTCTTGGTTCTATATTCGTGGCTATAAATTGTAGATTCTCTATACCCTCATTTGCTCGTTAAAATTAGATTTGTCAGAATAATACCGGCCCCCCGGCAAATGTCTGACTTAAATGATATGTAACAAAGGTAGATGGTCCCATTTGTGGCTTTAATTCAATTGTAAACCAACCTGCAGGTATGGGTCCGCCAACATCTTTTAGAGTAAATATTTGCTTATCTCCTGGAAACATAATAGGTCCATGTTCAACTCCGAATTTCAAGCCAACGGCTCCCCCTGGACCTCCATATTCATATGTCCTTATGTCTCCATTGGACGAATGGGTATATACAATGACGAGTTTGGACAAATCCTGAGGTTGGCCGGTTTCTAGAACACCTGCAGAAAATTCAACATGATCCAACCGTTTGTCATTTCCAAGGTATGCATAAACTGTCCCTTCCATATACATCGCTGAAGATGCTTGTTTGTATCCGGAAACCGTTACTTCTTCTGTTTTACCTGCAGTAAAAAAACCAGAGCTTAATACGGCCATTCCAAAGACTACTGCAACTACAACGAATGCAATTAGAACAATGGCTGCTTCAAGTCCACTAAATCCCGTATCTATTTTCCCCATATTATCCTAATTCACCTCAAATATCATAATTTTTTCCTATACAACATCCTGAAAGATAAATAGGATAATATCAATACCATATCCGCAGTTCTTTCAACGTCAGGATTAGTTAACTCTATTTGTTTCTCCTAAATCTGATCTTTTTTAATTTATTTTGTTCTTGTTTCTCTCTTAAATAATTCAAACATCGTTGAGTTTAGATTTTTTATATGATAATAATGTTTTTGGGAATATTTTTTCATTCAGCACATTACAATCCGGGTATTCCTCCACTACAGGCGCGGTCTTTCGCAATCATTCAGTAGGTAACCGAATTCTCGTCATGAAAAAAACTCCCGAAAAAACTAAAAAAAATAACACCGGACAACCATTATTCAATACTAAAAACTCATATCTGCGTTGAAGGATAATTATCATTCATTAACTCAGGATTTGACTATGCCACAATTCCGGATCGGCACAGACGATTTTAAAAAACTGCGTGATGAAAATGGCTACTTCGTAGATAAATCCCTCTTGATAAAGGAAATAATAGAAGGAAGTGATGTAACCCTGCTCCCTCGTCCCCGGAGGTTTGGCAAGACCCTGAATATGACCATGCTCCGGTACTTTTTTGAAAAAAACGAGATTAGTAACTCATATCTCTTTGAGGGCCTTGAAATCGCACAGTACCCGGAATACATGAAACACCAGGGTCAATATCCGGTAGTTTATCTCAGTTTAAAAGATTTCAAACGTGCCTCATTTGAAAGTTTTCTCCAGGCGGTACGGATAGAAGTCAGTCGGTTGTTCCAGACCTTTTCACACATTCAAACCATTCTGGATAATGGAAGGAAGGAGAGGTTTTTACGTATTTGCAGAGAAGAGGGAGATATCGATGATTTATATAGCAGCCTGAAAGAACTCATTCTCTATTGTTATCAATATTATCACAAACCGGTTATTGTTATTATTGATGAATATGATGCACCGATGATCGAAGCCTGGACTAACGGGTATTATGATAAAATCTCACAGTTCATGCGGTTCTGGCTTGGAGGAGGCCTCAAACATGATAATGCCTCTGCATTGTACCGGGCTGTTATCACCGGTATCCTCCGGGTTGCAAAAGAGTCAATTTTTTCAGAGCTCAACAACCTCAAAGTCTGTACTACTCTTCAACAGAATAATCTGGCGTCCATGTTTGGTTTTACAGAAGAAGATATCAATAAAATACTTTATGATTTTCAAATTACAGAACATGGTTTGCTCATAAGAGAATGGTATAATGGGTATTTATTTGGTTCAAATACAATCTACAATCCCTGGTCCGTAACAACCTATATTGATAATCTTCCGGATGAGCCTGGTCCACACTGGCTCAACACCTCATCAAATCTGCTGATTTACCAGGAACTTGAGGCCGGAGGTCCGGAAATAAAGAGGGATCTGGAACATCTCCTGTCAGGGCAGGAACTTCGGTATCCGCTATCCGAAACCATTACCTTCAAAGATATTGGAATTTCTCCGTCAAACATCTGGAGTTTTTTATATTTTTCCGGATACCTTTGTGCTGATGATCCACAGCCGGATATCCGTGGCCGGAGTGCGTACCGGCTCTCCATACCAAACAAGGAGATCAGTTTTGCATACGAGACTTTCATTGAACGGACCTATCCTGGAAAGCCTGGTGGTCTTGATGCACTTATGGATTGGTTCATTCATTCTAATCCCGTTATTGAACTCGAAAATCTGCTTCAGGATCTGGCTTTCCACCTTGTCAGTATGTATGATCTTGCGAAACTGCCTGAAGCTGTGTTTCATGCCTTCGTTCTGGGTCTGCTTGCAAATCTTCGATATGTCTACGAGATCCGGTTAAATCCGGAGTCCGGATATGGCAGGGCAGATATCATCATGGTTCCAAAGATCCCAAAGTATCCCACCGCATATCTCATCGAGTTTAAATCAATTAGTCAGAATGAAGACATTAATAAAGTTTGTTCACAAGCCTTGGCTCAAATCCATGAGAAAGTTTATTCATCAGCGGTTCATAATGCCGGGATTCCTCTTGAACAGATAAGGTCACTGGCAATCATTTTGCAGGGAAAACGGGTAATGGTTGGAGAAGGAGGGATGGGTAAGAACAGTAAAAACATATTGTAGATGCCACTTTTACATTCCAGATAAAACATATTCCCCCGTGATGAATAATATATAATACTAATCAGGATTCCAATATGCCACAATTCCGGATCGGCACAGACGATTTTAAAAAACTGCGTGATGAAAATGGCTACTTCGTAGATAAATCCCTCTTGATAAAGGAAATAATAGAAGGAAGTGATGTTACCCTGCTCCCTCGTCCCCGGAGGTTTGGCAAGACCCTCAACATGACCATGCTCCGGTACTTTTTTGAAAAAAACGAGACAAGCAATGCATATCTTTTCGAGGGTCTTGAGATTATAAAATATCCTCAATACATGGAGTACCAGGGTCAGTACCCAGTCATCTTTATTAGTTTAAAAGATTTCAAAAGGTCTTCATATGAGAGTTTTCTTGCAGCAGTACGAACCGAAATGTCGCGCCTTTTCTCTTCCTTTTCTGTTCTGATTTCCTCTCTGGATAATGGAAAAAAGGATCGTTTTTTACGTATCTGTAGAGAACAGGCAGACGTTGATGATCTCTATGGGAGCCTGAAAGAGCTCATCCTCAATTGTTACCAGTATTATCAAAAACCGGTTGTGGTAATCATCGATGAGTATGATGCACCGATGATTGAAGCATGGACAAACGGATATTACGAAGAAATCTCTCAGTTCATGAGGTTCTGGCTTGGAGGGGGTCTCAAACACGATAATGCGTCTTCTTTGTACCGTGCCGTTATTACAGGTATCCTGCGAATTGCAAAAGAGTCTATTTTCTCCGAACTAAACAATCTCAAGATCTGCACAACCTTGCTCCCCAATACATTAGCCCACCAATTTGGATTTACCGAAGAGGAGGTAGAAAAAATCCTAATTGACTTCCATCTCATTGATCAGGCAAAAACCGTTCGTGAATGGTATAATGGATATTCCTTCGGTACAAAAACGATATATAATCCCTGGTCTGTCTCGAATTACATAGATAATTTTCCCGCTCCTCCAGGACCACACTGGCTGAACACCTCATCAAACGCACTCATATACGAAGAACTCAATGGAGGAGGCCTTGAGATCAAAAAAGATCTGGAACGCCTGTTATCCGGAGAAGAACTCAGGTATCCGATCAACGAGACCATCACCTTTCGCGATATTGGAAAGAGCCCTGTCAATATTTGGAGTTTTTTATACTACTCCGGTTACCTGAATGCTGACACTCCGGAGTGGGCGGAATATGATGAAACCCTCCTGACATATTCGTTAAAAATTCCAAATCAGGAGATAGCTGTTGCCTATCGTCAGTTTGTAAATTATACACTGGAAGATGGAGTTCAGCCAGGTGTAAAACAATTTATCTCCGTTTTTCTGGAAGATAAACCATCAATCGTTCTTGAGCAGGTACTTCAGGAACTCACCTTGACCCTTGTCAGCATGTATGATCTCGCGAAACTACCAGAAGCGGTCTTTCATGCATTTGTCCTAGGCCTCCTTGCGAATTTGAGGATTGTCTACGAGATCAGGTCAAATACAGAATCAGGATATGGCCGGGCTGATATCCTCATGATCCCAAAAACTTCCCGATACCAGACAGGTTACATTATTGAGTTCAAGTCAATCGGTCTGGAAGAAAATATCGAAGAGGCTTGTACCCGTGCATTGACCCAGATACATAAGAATGTATATCATGCAGCAGTTCACAATGCCGGTATTCCTCCACAACAGGTGAGGTCTCTTGCAATCATTCTACAGGGAAAACGAATTTTCGTGAGAGAAAAAATTCCAGATAAACCATAAAAAACCTCACCTATACCACCCATAAAACAGATACCCGACCGGATTTGTTATCAAATATCCTGTCACTCCTCATCTCTCTTCATTTTATCCAGTTCTTCCCGTGCTCTAACCCGGACGACACTGTCTACATCCTGTGAACACCGGTTCAGAACAGAAATGATCTCATCCTCACCGCCTAATTTTCCGAGAGCCTTGATTGCCCGAAGTCTGACTCCTGCATCAGTATCTTTCGTAGCCTGGATAATATATGGTGTAATGGTTGAGTTACCAATTCTCCCCAATGTTTTTACAGCCTCTCGTCTGACATAATGAGATTCATCGTATAATGCCCCGATTATGGGATCAAGAGTTGGTATTTTTCCAGACGTGACCCGTAAGGCTACGAGGGATCCGACCCGGACTCTCCAGTCTTTATCATGCACTCCCTGCATTAACTCTGGCACAGCCAAATCACCCAGATGCCCGAGTGCCTCAGCCGCAGTTTCCTTCACATACCGGTCATCGTCAGTCAGAGCTTTCATAAGCGGTTTGACCGCTTTTATGGCCCCGGTCCGGCCCAATGCATCAGCAGCACTTCGACGGACATATGCACTATCATCGCTTAATGCACGAATCAGGGGGAGAACAATACGTGGATCAGATAAATCGGAAAGAGCATCGACTGCCTCTTCTCTCTCTTTTTCATCCTCACTCCCAAGCGCATTAATAATAGTGTCAAAATCCCCACAAAACTTAGAGAGGGTTTCTTCTTTTTTCCGTTCTCCCCTTTCAATCAGGTCTGTCAAAACCATCTCAACAAGCCTGCGGTCTTTCACATAAAGGAGCAGGACCATAATGGTTGCAAGATCCAGACCGGTATAGAGCATCACAAATGCAATACTAAACTGATACCCAAACACGTCAGCAAATATTGCAAACAAGATTACTGATACCAGAATAATACCAACCAATCTTAAGCCGGATTTGGGATACCAGAGTGCCAGAAGAATGATTGGTATTAAATAAAGGTGGGGAATGAAGACATAAATAAACCGAAATCCTGTCCAAGGACTCTCCCAGAGAACATAGATTGATACAAAAAGTGAGATAAGTGCTAAAAGTGCTATGATAAGAATTTTTCCAGGTTCTATGTACCCCCGGTGCACATGAATGTAAGTCAGGATCTTATCGAGCACTGTCATCTCCAAAATGCAGATTAGACTTCACCAAAAATCGTCATACGCGCTTCTTTTTCGAACTCATCCTGGTTTTTGATCGCCGCTGCCTGATGTGCAGGAGTATCCCAGAAATAATATTTCTCAATCTGCATCAGTCTGATCCACCGGTTTGTTATCTCCTCTCCCACCTGGTATATCTGATAATATGTCTCCGGACGGGGATGTTCACAAACCGAAGCAACTTTGAGTTCTTTTAAGATATTGACCATGGCATCACCAACAAGTTTGGTCTGGTACCACGGATTTTTCTGCCACCGGTGCGTGAGCATCTCCATGAGGTTCAGGTTTTTGAACTTTTTCAGTTCAGGAATATTGATCATGGGGTTCAATTTCATCTCGCTCATGACCTCACCGAGCATCAGGTCTCGGGCGAAGAACATCCCGTTATGCATGACAAAATATCGCCGTGGAATATAGTCCTTAAATGAAACCAGATCATGCATATCACGCATGCTCTCTTTCATGAGATAATATACCTGCGCGTTACGCATAACCGGACAGAGTTTCGCCACAACGACATTTGAGAGCAACGTCCATGGAAGATCGATTATTGACTCGTGAAAGAGCATGTATAGATAAAACATCAGTTTCTTCTTGATCCAAAAGTCAAGATGCCTGGTCTTTTCATCCTTTAAGACATCAAGGTAGATCTGCTCCATGCCGGCGGTTGCTGACTTTCCATCGAAAGAGAGGACTTTATAGCCACTGTTCTTTGAAGCAATACCCCTGAGCAGGAGTTTTATTGCATTCTGGGCAATCACAAAGTCTTTGAGCATTCCTATCTGCTGATTGGAAAATGCGATGACATTTCGTGAGCCCGGATATGTATATTGATCCAGCAATATTCCTTTCCGAGGAGCTTCCTGTTTCCGGGAAAGGTGAATCGTTGTTCCCAGCTGTTCTTCAATATGATCGAGGAGAGACTGAAGAGAGGATGATATCTCGTACTTATTTTCCATGGACATCGAGATATTTGGTCATCATCGTATTTTACGGCAGCGATGTGAATGTGTCATTTTTCATATAGTGAAAGCATAAATATTGATCCAACCAATGAGAAAGAATCAGGAATATGGCAGAAAATACTACTCATAAATTTCTTAGTAAGCGTGATGTGCTTCTCAATAAGGCAGATGCGTTTGCACTGGAAGCAGATCAACTTGCCTACCAGGGGAAGTACGAGGAGGCGGTAGATAAATATGATCAGGCGCTTGCGATATACCCCTCTAATCCGGACCTCTGGGCCTTTAAGGCGATCACATTATCAGGAGGGCTGGGCCGAAATGATGAAGCGCTTGAATGCTGGGAGCGGGCAAAAAAACTGGATCATGTCCTGGCCGATGCAATTACCGATGTGCCCTCATCAGAATCTGCTATGACGGTCCATGAACGTGATCTTGTGGATTTCAAAGGGAGTACTGCGGATCGTATCCGGAACCTGGTCAAACAGCAGGCTATGGACAAGAAAAAGAAATAATTATTCTAAATTTTACTATTTTTGACGATAGAAATCAGCCTTCTTTGATAATATGATTACATCGCTCTTGCTGATCGAAGAGTTAAAACTCAATGGTATTTGATAAATGATTTATTGATTTTTCAGTCTCATTTTGTGTTACAGCAATATCTGCATTTTTTTAACTCGTTTAAAATCCTTCTCTCTTATCCATCTGTTCATTATTCATGATATTTCATAATTGTTGTTGGGATCCTCAAGATTAGCAGGGAAGTATCGGATGACCATGTAATTACACTCATGAGTAGTATTTCAGCATACTATTCCACTCAGTTCCACTTTTTGGTGGATAGCCTTGGTGAACCGGCATTCGTATATAAATCATCTTTCTATACAAATCCTGAAGGCTTTCCAAATATAATATAGAAAAGATATGCCCGGTTCAAATCTTCCAATAGGAATTCAATCGTTTTCAGAGATAAGAACCCACAATTATTTGTATGTCGACAAAACCAGGTATATTTCATCCCTATACAACACAGGCAAATACTACTTTCTTTCAAGACCTCGCCGTTTTGGAAAAAGTCTCTTTATAGATACTCTGGATTGTGCATTTTCCGGTAGAAAAGACCTCTTTGAAGGTCTATATCTCACGACTCCTGATTCCGGATGGGATTTTGAGAAAATATACCCGGTCCTACGGGTAGATTTTGCAGGGGGTACTATCCGGAAACCGGAGGATCTTCGGGAACGTCTTGACAGGTTACTCGATGAATGGGAAGATCGTTTTCAGACAAGACAAACAGAGGGCTCACCTGGCGAGCGGATGCTATACCTCATTCCTCAAATCGCAGAGATTAGTAAAACTCAAGTAGTTCTTCTTGTTGACGAGTATGACAAACCAATTCTTGACAATCTGGAAGATCTATCCGTTGTAGTAAATTTAAGGGATCAACTCAAGGATTTTTATGAGGCCATTAAACCCCTTGATGTGTATATTCGGTTTGTCTTTTTGACTGGCGTATCAAAATTTTCAAAGACCGGTATCTTTTCTGGTTTGAATAACCTGAAAGATATCACCCTTGATAAGCGGTATTCATCTATATGTGGGTATACAGAAGAAGATCTGCTCACAGTTTTTCGGGAAAGGGTCACATCATTTGATCTTAAAGAGATTTCAAGATGGTATAATGGATATTCATGGCTGGGGGAATCAGTTTACAATCCATTTGATATTTTATTATTTTTTGACGAGGGAGTATTCAGGCCTTTTTGGTTTGAGACAGGGACTCCATCATTTCTTTTAAAAATCTGGAAAGCAGATCCCAGGTCTCCTGCCGACTATGATGGTATGGTCATTGGTGAAGAGATCCTCGGTTCATTTGATCCTGAACAGATTAGGATGGAGACTCTGCTTTATCAGAGTGGGTACCTGACCATCCGGGAATGGACTGCAGATGCAGTGCGAGGTCTGTCCTGCATCATAGGATACCCGAATATTGAAGTAAGGACATCATTAAACATCCTTTTCTCTGAAGCACTAACTGGCAGAAATATTACATACTACCGGTCCAGCCTATATGATCTGCTTGAAACAGAAAATATCTCTGGACTCCATGATTTCTTTTTAAGGTTTTTTGCATCCATTCCTCATGACTGGTATCGAAAAAACCAAATCGCACGGTTCGAAGGGTATTATGCGAGTGTTTTTTACACCTGCTTTGCATCTCTTGGATACCAGGTAATTCCGGAAGATACTACAAATCATGGAAGGATAGATCTGACTGTTCAAACACATAATGCCATCTGGATCTTTGAGTTTAAGGTTCTCGGTCCTAATCTGGGAATTGAGAAAAGACCTCTTGATCAGATTCGGATGAAGGGATATGCTCAAAAATATTATGGGACAGAACTTCCTGTATACGAGATTGGTATTGTTTTTGATCCGACCATACGAAATATCGTGTCATGGGAAGTAGGACGATGATTCAGGTTACCTGATTCGTAATCTGAAAAATCTGGTGTTTGTTGATTTTTATCAACTATTTAAAAGATAACAATGGGTGTTGCCTAATGGGCTGCCATAAATCATTCACACAATATAAGGTATCTAGCGCCTGAGCAGCATTATATATAATAATTGCGTATTAACATTTGAGATTTTACGGGTGATCAATCATGATGAAACAAATAATATTCGTTTTAATTTTCCTTATGCTAATAGGCGCCGGTTTACAAACAATAGCGGCGATTCCGGATGGAGGAGTTCCTGTTCTTTCAGCGGTGGTTAAAACTCCTGATGTTCCGCTTCCCACTCATTATTCACCGCCATCAGTCGTGAGTCCTGTCTCTCCGGCAGCTGGCCCACCTGTCAGCAGATCTCCGGTCGGAATAGTTCATTCTCCGGTTATGAGCAGTTACCAAACCGGGCAAAGTGAACAGGAGCAGGCTACTGTATCCGTCAATGCCTCTAAGGCTGCACCAATGATGAATCAGTCATATGCACCGGACCGGGTAATTGTTAAGTTTAAAACCTCTGGTCTGTCTTCACAATCCTCAGTCAGCCAGATTCAGGCCGAGGCGCATGCAGCTTTAGGTGCGATGGTCATTGCTGATGCAAAAACCCTGGGTGTTGAGGGTATGCAGGTTGTCATGGTTCCAAATAGTACCGGAACCATGAAAGCGATTACTCTGTATGAGATGAACCCAATGGTTGAGTATGCCCAGCCGGATTATGTGTATCATGCATCGCCGGTTGATCCGATTCATGTTCCGGTTCAGGTGAATGAAAAAGCAATATCGTATCGGAGTGATATCCTCCAGGGAAAAAATAGTATTCCACAAAAAGGACCTGATCCAATCGTTCAGAAGTCCCCTGTATTGTCTTCTGAAAGGAATATCTCACCGGTTTCAACTCAAAATGAGACTGTATATACCTATATGACATTTTCTCCGGATCAGATTGCACAGATCCAGAGTGAATTCAAAGCTACTGTGAAGGCATCAAATGCTCCCCTCTACACTCCGCTTGGGAGTAAGAATCTCCTCTCTCATATTCAATATACTCCATCAGAGCGATACCAGGGGAATTGTGGTAATTGTTGGGTCTGGGCCTCAACAGGAGCAATTGAGGTTGCTCATACGGTCCAGAATGGAGTGAAGGACCGGTTATCTATCCAATATTTCGATTCGAATTATCAAGAGGGAAGTGCCAGCGGGGCATGCAATGGTGGCTGGGCAACTACATTTGCACAATTCTATAATGTGGCTCCCTTTAAACAAGTGATACCCTGGTCAAATACAAATGCAAATTACAATGATCGGTATGCCTGTTCATATGGGTGTAGTGCTCAGACGCCCGCTTCAAGTATTTCGACTACACCCGATTATCCAATTACGAGTATTTCCACAACCTGGTTAAATACCTTCGGAGGAGAAGTAAGTCAGGCACAGGCTATTGCAAATATAAAGGCGCAACTTGATGGAAATAAAGCGGTCTGGTGGGCATATTTCCTCCCTGACAGTGCTTCTTGGGATGCGTATCGAACATTCTGGAGAAGCCAGTCTGAATCCGCTCTCTGGAATCCGGACCCCTATAACAATAAGTATCATGGGAATGAGGGCGGTGGCCATGCTGTCTTAATTGTGGGGTATGATGACACGAATAGTGATCCAGACCAACGGTACTGGATTGCCCTAAACAGCTGGGGCACTACATCCGGACGTCCGAATGGGTTGTTCAGACTTAAAATGAATATGAATTATAGTGGTTCTTCATCGAATGGGGTTCAGAACCATTTTTTCTCCACCTTTAATGTAAATTATGGGGCCAGCATACAGACCGGGTCAATTCGTGCCACTTCAAATCCAACTGGGGCCAGGATATGGCTTGATGGTTCAGATGCCGGGAAAAATACTCCCTATACTCTATCTGCCGTTCCAGCAGGCACGCATACGGTCACATTTAAATATACCAATTATAATGATTATTCAACAAGTGTTTCACTATCGAGTGGTCAAACTGCCGAAGCTTATGGCGAACTGACTCCTTCTGGTTCGGGTAGTACAGCATCCAATGATCCATATGCATCCTATCTCTGGGGATTGCATAATACCGGCCAGACAGGGGGTACTGCTGATGCAGATATTGATGCTCCTGAAGCGTGGGCTGTATCAACAGGATCCAGAGATGTAATTGTTGGGGTTGTTGACAGTGGTGTTGATTATAACCATGAAGACCTGGCTGCGAATGTGGTGGGGGGGTATAACGCAATCACGGGGACCAATGACCCAATGGATGATGATGGGCATGGAACTCATTGTGCCGGAACCATTGGTGCAGTGGGGAATAATGGCATAGGCGTCGTCGGTGTAAACTGGAATGTGAAGATTATGCCGCTCAAATTCCTTGACGAAAATGGGGAGGGGTATACGAGCGATGCTATTGAGGCATTTTATGTGGGGTATACCAACGGTGTCCGGATCTTCTCGAATTCCTGGGGAGGGGATGGTACTGATAGTGCGCTTCAGGACGCGATAAATCTGTATCCTGATGCACTGTTTGTGTGTGCAGCAGGGAATTCTGGTAAGAATACTGATAGTTCGGCCCATTCTCCGAGTTCACTGCCAAATGCGAATATTCTGTCTGTAGCAGCAACGGATCATAATGATAACCTGGCCTCTTTCTCCAATTATGGAGCTACGACGGTTGATGTAGCTGCACCTGGGGTGAGTATTTTGAGTACGTCTCCTGGTGATTCATATGTGAACATGCAGGGGACCTCGATGGCGACGCCCCATGTTGCCGGGATTGCTGCGCTGGTGAAGGCGGTGAATCCGGGGTATACGATAGCTCAGGTGAAACAGGCGATCATGAGCGGGGTTGATGTGAAGAGCGGGCTGTCTGGGAAGTGTGTGACAGGGGGACGGGTGAATGCGGGGAATGCGCTAACATCAAATCCTTTAATTGTCAATGCTCAGGTAATTTCTGACAACATACCTACGACCATGATTGGAGGCCATAGTTACTCTGCAACAGTCACCATGAAAAATACCGGTACAAAAACATGGACCGAATCTGATCTAATAAGGTTGGCTGGGATTGGTGATGGAGCCACATTTGCTCCAGTTCCGTCCTTTGCGAGAGCCTTAATCCCTGCTGGTACATCCGTAACTCCACAGAATTCCTACACCTTCTCATTTACTATGGTTGCTCCACACACAACTGGCACCTATCACCCGGAATACCAGATGGTATGGGACGGACAAAAATTATTTGGAGAAATATTATCGAAAACAGTGACTGTAACATCCCCTGATGTGGCTGCTCAGGTAATTTCTGACAACATACCTACGACCATGATTGGAGGCCATAGTTAC